>Ga0209815_1000947_pt1 | contig 20278 bp, 19 predicted proteins | sample CoawatmetaG00DNA_FD_187507 | JGI IMG/M metagenome (GOLD analysis project Ga0209815, IMG submission 187507) | Marine microbial communities from the West Antarctic Peninsula - Coastal water metaG002-DNA (SPAdes) (version 2) | ecosystem: Environmental > Aquatic > Marine > Coastal ...
GCTAAGGCCTTGGTTTATTACTTTGGGTGGCACTGGCACCATCCAGCCATCCAGTGCGATGGTGGCAATAATGCGTGGGTCTTGGCTTGCTGCAACGATGCTGGTGGCGCCGCCATATGAGTGGCCAAAAATACCTATGCGATTTAGGTCTGCCAAAGCCCATAATGGATCATTAGTCGCTGCTTTTTTAGTAACGGTATCAATAAGAAAGTGGATATCAGCCACGCGAGTCTTTAGCTGGGGATTACGTAAATCCCAAAACTCTTTGGTACTTAGCTTGCCTTCATACCCCGAACGAAAATTGGCAATAGTTCCATCATTAAATAGGGTAAGGCTAGCATCATAGGCATGGTCAGCAGAAAGCACCATGTATCCCCTGCTGGCTAGGGCTTCAAACTGAGCTGTGTTTTGAAAACGCATGCCTCTTAGGCCATGGGAGAAAATAATTAAAGGGGTATGCTCAATCATGGGGTGTATTGGCGCATTGAGTATAGAGTGGGTCTTTATGTCTTTTAGGTGATTAAACAAAAACTGAGGTAGTCCAAGCACCCCGCTAAGGGCTGGTAACCACTGATCTGGTTTGGCAATGTAAGGCAAAGGGGCGGCGTTAGAGGGTTTGGTTGGATACCATGCCTGCACTACCATACGACGTTTATCACCTAAGGTTTTGGTGAACCACTCATTTCGCGTCGGGTCTGTCCATTCAACTATTTGGGTACCCACACCATACTCACCTGTGGGTTTGGGCAGGTCATTAAGGGGTATCATCATCGGGATGATGAGTCTGTGACCAAGAGCAAATATGGCGACAACAATAGCCACAAAACCCAAGCTATAAAGGCTTATTTTTTTCAACATGAAATGGCTGCCTGATGTTAGAAAGCGATACCCTAGCAAAGTTAGATCATCTAACGATAGCGCTTTTATAATTTTCTATGGATCGTTTTTAACTATGCTACTTAGTATAGACAGTTATTATTAAATCAACAGTTTATAGGCCTCTAACTATCGTCTATTTCTAATAACATGGGACCTTTGTATGCAACCGCTTTTTTTAGTAGACCAGGTAGCGCATCAAATGAGGTTAGTTTGACATAGCCTATGTCATAGGCCATGGCCAGAGCATTTATTCTAGGTGGCTTAGGGCTTACGCCAATAGGGGTGATCCCCACAGTCAGCATAGAAGATTCAATCTCACCGTAGCCTTGATTATTCCAAACTATAAATATGATGGGTAATTCAAACTCTTTGGCAGTGGCTAACTCGGCTAAACAAAATTGCAAACCACCATCGCCCGTTAGAGCGATAATAGGATGGTGGTTTTTTTTAAGCCGGCGACCAATAGCTACGCCTATAGCCGCAGGTACTGCATAGCCTAAGGTGCCAAAACCTGTGGCAGAGTTGAACCAAGTTTTAGGTGCTGGGGGCTCAAAATAACAATTACCACCATACACAGGCTGAGTAGAATCACCCACAATGACAGTGTCTGGAAGTGTGCCAGTGATGTCAGTCAAAAAGCTGTGGTGTTGTTGGTATGAGCTAGGAAGCTCTTTAAATGCGCTGAGCCTTGTGGTTTGAGCTCGTATTTCCCCAAAGCTTTTTGCAGCGGATTTTTTATCTAGTAATGCTAATATGCAATCCAATGCTTGTGAAACGTCACTATGAATACCTACTGCCTGCATTGCATTTATCACGCTTGGGTTAATGTCGATACGGATGAGGTTTTTTAAAGGTGGGAATTTACCGTTCACATACATGTCATAATCGGTTTGTCCCATTTGTGTACCTAGTGCAATGACGCAATCAGCTGTTGCCAACAATCCCCGTGTGGCTTCTAGGCTGGGGCTTGCTGGCACAGATAGTGGGTGTTTACTCATGAGGCCACGGCCATTGATGGTGGTGACTACTGGTGCATTGAGGGTGTTGGCAAGCTGTTGTATTTGTGGCTGTGCGTTGACTGCGCCACCCCCTGCAAGAATAACAATTTGATCGTGCTGGTTGATCAAAAGGGCAGCTTGTTGTATCTGCGTTAGGGCGTTGGTAACGAGGTTGGATATGGGGCTTATTGATGGGTCGTTACTTAAGCTGGCTAGCTCTGGTGCATAGGTGTCAGCCACTTGGCCAATGACGTTTAAAGGGATTTGTAAATGCACAGGCCCAAGTGGGGTGCCATTGTGTATGCTTAATGCAGCAAACACTTTGTCAACTATTGTGTTTACACAATCCTCTTCATTTAGTTCAAAGCTAGCCACAGTCAGAGGTTTGATTACACTTGTCTGATGCGGCATAGCGTGGAGGCATCCATGTGACTCAGTGCCTGCAGAATTGACAGTAGAGATGACAAGCATAGGAATGCTATCCCCAAGGGCTTGGCCCATCGCTGTCGCAATATTAGTGAGGCCAGGCCCAGTGATGACAAAGCATACGCCAGGTTTACCAGTAACACGAGCATAACCATCGGCCATAAACCCTGCACCTTGTTCATGGCGGGGGGTAATATGTTGAATAGTTGAGCTTGCTAAGCCACGATATAGCTCTAAGGTGTGCACCCCTGGAATGCCAAATACTGTATCCACGCCATAAGCTTCTAGCAGCTTAATAATCTGTTGGCCTTTGGTTATATGAGGCATTTTTCCAGTGGTATTGAGCACTAAGTTATTCATAGCTTGGCCTGCTGGCATTGATTAATAAAGCTTCGAATTCGCCTGCAACCCTCTATCAATAAAGTGTCATCTACAGTGAATGAAATGCGTATCCAACCATAGGAACATTTGCCAAATGCACCAGCGTCTAAAACAGCTACACCTGTTGCAGTATAAAGTGCGTTGGCAAATTCAAGGCCATTCATACCTAAGGCGCGCACATCCATCATAATAAACATGCCGGCACTGGGTTTAAGTATAGGGGTAGCTTCAATGTTGCTCAATGCATCAAAGACCAGGTCTCTTCGGTGTTTGAAGGTAGCTCGTATATGCTCGCTGTCCTTTTGTGATTGCGTCAGGGCTGCTAAGGCTGCTGCTTGGGTAAAGCCAGCTAAGCCATAAAGCATGCATAGTCCTAGGTTGGAAAAGTGTTGTATTAATGAAACGGGGCCAATAGCCCAGCCCACGCGCCAACCGGTCATGGCATAAGTCTTTGACAAGCTATTTAGTGTCACCGTGCGTTCAAACATACCAGGACGATGGGCGATACTAATGTGCTGGCCTTCAAATATTATCTGGCCGTATACTTCATCGCTAATCACCCAAAGATCATGTTTGATGGCAAGCGTGCAGATTGAGTCAATCTCCTGTTCTGACATCATCACCCCTGTTGGATTATTAGGGTTAGTAATGAGTATGGCTTTTGTTTTAGACGTGATGGCTGCATAAGCGGCCACAGCATCAAAGCGAAAGCCATTATCAGCAGACATAGGCACAGGCACTAAGGTTGCACCAGAAGCACCTAAGGTGGCTTCGTAAGTAACATACATAGGATCTAGAGCCAATATCTCGTCACCAGGATCTAATAAACATAAACTTGCGGCAAATAATGCATTTTGAGCTCCAGCAAAAAGCATCACATTGTCTGCATTTAATGCATTGCCATGGTCTAAGACTTTATCTGAGGCTTGGCCTAGTAGATGAGCTGGTTGAAACTGCTGGGCAATCACTTGCCTTACTTCAGGGCGCCCTGTAACCAGCTGGTAATGGGTATCGCCTCCTTGAAGAGCTTCAATGGCTGCTTGAGTGATCACTTTAGGCGTGGCAAAGTCAGGGTCACCTACACTTAACATGATCACATCGTTGCCATCAGCCAAAGCCAGTGCGGCAAGCTCATGAAGATCCCATGCTGCGGCTCCTTCGCCATTGATACGAGAAGTTAATTGAGAGAATTGCATGGCCACCTCGGCAGATTTGAAATCACTATTGAACGATTGTCCAATACTATTGAGCGCTTGCTCAATAGTCAAATAAAGTCGACAATAAACCTTCATTATTTTTTGGGTGTTAAAATGACTGTGAAGAAAAAATCTGATCGATTGCCTGCGCTTGAAAGGCGAAGTCAGCTCATCGAAGCCACATTGGTGTGTTTGATGAGCGAAGGGGCCAAAGGCTTATCCTCTCGAAAAATTTGTGCCCAAGCCCAAGTATCTGTGGGCCTGCTCAACCACTACTTTGCTAGCCAAGAAGAGCTAGTGGCTGCGGCATATGAAGAGATTTCTTTACGCTACCATATGGCCTTAAAGACCCGTATTGACGCTGAAGCAGATCAACACACGGTACCCATTAAAACGCTAGTGACCTGTGCCTTTGAAGAAGATGTTATGTGCTCAAATCAATTGCGAGCTTGGGTAGTGTTTTGGTCTAAAACAATTGATTCTAAGCTCATGCAGGCTACCCATGACCGTATCAATAAAAGACTACAATCTTATTTGGTGCTAGTGCTGGCTGAATCTTTGCCAAATACCAAGGCAGACCTTCAGGTGTTAGCTATTGAATACAGTGCTTTATCAGATGGGCTTTGGCTGGGTTGGAGTCTCAATGGTAACCAGCAAAGTGTTCAGCTTTGGCAAACTATTTTGAACCAATGGTTAGACCGCACCTTGCTACTGGGTTGATTCCCTTTTAGATTAATGCAGATTTAGCTTAAAAGGTTTAAGCCTTTACTTCTTCATGGCTTATTTGTAGCATCTCACAATTGAACACTTGTCCAACACGCTTTCAGCATGTAGTTTGCGTAAAAGCATATGTGCAACTTGCACAGCAGCAGTTAAATTTTTACTAAAAGGAAATATCCATGTCTGATTTTGGTTGCCAGTCTATGTCAGCGCCTCTTAAAAGAGTGCTGATGCGTGCACCACAAGAAAGTTTGTTGCAGGCGGACCCCAAAGAGTGGCACTACGGCCCTACGTTTAACGGCGTTAAAGCGTTACAGCAGTATAAGGTTTTTCGTAAGCTGGTAGAGGCCTGTGGCACTGAAATTATTGATATCCAGGACAATAATGATGGTTTATCTGATGCTATGTTCACCCATGACCCGTCGCTTGTGAGTGATTATGGCGCTATTATTCTCAACATGGGCAAGCCCCTGCGTAAAGCAGAGCCTGCGTTGCATGAGCAGGCATATGTTGAAGCAGGCATCCCAATATTAGGCCGCGTAGAAGGCGCTGGTAGCATCGAAGGGGGTGATTGTATCTGGTTAGACCAGCATACCTTAGTGGTAGGGCGAGGGTTTCGTTCTAACCAAACGGGTATAGACCAACTTAATGCCATGTTAAATCCTCATGGGGTTAGAGTGCTTGGGTTTGATTTGCCCGTTTGGCAAGGCGCCCAAGCGTGTCTGCATTTGATGTCGGTTATCTCACCTTTAGCACCAAATTTAGCATTAATTCATGCACCTCTGGTGCCTACTGCCTTGTACCAATTGATGCAGTCTATGGACATAAAGCTGATTGAAGCTCCCAATGATGAATTTCTGGCAAGTAGTGGCCTCAATCTTAATGTGCTGCCTACAGCACCTTTAAAATGCTTAATGATAGAAGGCTTTCCAGCCACAAAGGCTGCTATGGAGGCAGCTGGTTGTGAGGTGCTCACTTTTGTTGGAGACGCCTTGTGTATCGCCTGTGAAGGGGGCCCTACCTGTTTAACACGACCCATCTATAGAGCCTAGTTAGTGAAAAAAGCGCCACTAACGGCCTATAAAAAACTGGTGTAATACTGGCATCACTTGAGGCATTTCAACGCCTAGTTCTTTTGCGGCATGAGTGGGCCAATATGGATCGTGAAGCATGGCTCTAGCTAGCAAGACAATGTCAGCTTGGCCACAGGCAATAATACTTTCAGCCTGCTGGGCTTGGGTTATTTCCCCTACAGCCATGCTCATTAAGCCAGACTCCTTACGCAGTTTAGCGGCCATACCCACTTGCTGTGATATGCCGCCATTAATAGATCCTCTGGCGGCAGGAGTGGCTCCACCTGAGCTGCAATCCACCAAATCCACACCTAACCCTTTAAGCCATTTGGCTACTTGGATGTTGTCATCTACGCTAAGGCCACCTTCTACCCAATCAGTCATGGAAAGGCGCACTGACAATGGTAGCCCCTGAGGCCAAACAGCCCGAACCTTTTGCGTAGTTTCCAGTAACATGCGAGCACGGCCTTTAAGGTTACCGCCATATTCGTCAGTGCGAGAGTTCACAAGTGGTGACAAAAAGCTGTGTAATAAATAGCCGTGTGCACAGTGCACCTCAATAAATTCATAGCCTGCCTTTAATGCCCGTTGTGCGGCTGCCACAAAGGCATCTTGCACTTGATCAATTTGGGCTTGCTGCATTTTCATTGGGGATTTCCACAACCGAGTGCCATCGCCATCAAAAGGTTTGTCGGTTGGGCCTGCAGTGTCCCAGCCCCCTTGCGCGTTAGTCAGCTGATGGCCTCCTAGCCAAGGTGGTGCGCTACTGCCTTTACGGCCAGCATGTGCAAGCTGAACACCAGGTACGGCGCCTTGGCTTTTAATAAAGGCCGTAATGGGTTTTAACGCCTCTACTTGAGTATCATTCCACAAGCCCATACATGCAGGGGTGATACGACCCTCGGGCAATACTGCAGTAGCTTCTGCGATTACAAGCCCTGCGCCGCCCACAGCTTTCGAGCCTAGTTGTGACATATGCCACGCTTGTGCAATGCCATTTACGGCTTGATATTGACACATAGGGGCTACCCCGATGCGATTGCGTAGGGTGATATCTTTGATGGTAATGGGGGTAAACAAATGTGACATGAGACGCTTCTGCTGTTGTGAAAATGATAATTCAGTAAACCATGCCACGCTCTAAAGATGGGGTCAATAGGGTTTTTAGCGGTTACTCAAACTTGCCTTGCAGTTGGTTTTTACCTGAAAAGGTGGATTTAAATTTGCTTCAACATAGATTTTGGTTTTATTATTGAGCTTTTGAGAAAATCATTATGAATATTGGTCGTCATGGCACCAGCGAACGTAGTAGTAAAGTGGTTGTGCACAACAATGTAGCTTATCTTTGTGGTCAGGTTGCTGCAGATGCAGAAAAAGACATCACCGAGCAAACACAAACTATGCTGGCTAAAGTAGACGAGTTGTTAGCCAGTGTAGGGTCTGACTCTACACGCATGTTAACAGCTACTATCTACCTAAAGTCTATGGATGATTTTGCAGCCATGAACCTGGTGTGGAATGCTTGGGTGCCTACTGGCCATGCACCCGCAAGAGCCTGTGTAGAAGCAGCGATGGCAAGGCCTGCGCTGCTGGTGGAAATTTCTGTGACTGCTGCCTGCTAATAAACTGATCATGTGTTTATTAGCTAGTTAAAGCGTTTTAGGCGCACGCGTCGCAATAGCTTGTCTTTGATAATAAACTGGTGGTAAAGGGCAGCACCAATATGAATTAGTAGCACAAGCACCAGCAATTTGGTGAAAATGCCGTGGGCCTCGCGGGTAGACAGACTATCAAAGCTCTGAGGCATCACCGTTGTACCTGAAAAAATCCCTGCAAAATCGGCCTCTACTGCCATCGCAATGCCGGTGCCAACCACTGCAATGATCAACAGGTAAATGAGTGTGTGAGCCCATCTAGCCATAGTGTCCTTTTTTGAACCACTGGTATTGGCGGCGCTAGGCTTACCCCGCAACTTGATATTTAAATATCGAACTATAAGTAATAAGCCAACGATTCCCCCTAGTATGGAGTGACCTTGTAGTGGCCTCAACTTATCTGGGTCGCTGTTGGGTGTGTGTTCTAATATTTGGCTGCCCACAAACATTAGTGCCACTATCATTAGTGCCATCAACCAATGAAGTACCACGGCTATACGATTATATTGAGTGCTAGATTGCATAGAATAATTTTCCATTTATTATGTTGATACAAGAGTTAATTTTTTGGTAATGAATGCCAATAGTTAAAAGGCATGATTATGACTTTTAATCACCAAACAACCTAACTAGGCATCCAGCTTTAACTAACCATGCAGACATCATAGTTGTTTTTTGGCATAGTAGTGTGCTCGTTAACAGTGGTGTGTACCCCACTATGTAAGATTAGTAATAAGCTTATAAGCTAATCATATATGGTATTGATTTAAAAGGCGAATATTGATGCAAAATGTGTGTGTTTTTTGTGGTGCTAGTCCGGGTAAAGACCCCTTATTTATGGCCTCTGCGAAGGCGCTAGGAGCAGCCATTAGCAGGGCGTCCATGGGGTTGGTATATGGTGGTGCACACGTTGGTCTTATGGGGCAAGTCGCAGATGCTGTATTAGCAGGTGGACAAAAAGCAGTTGGCGTTATTCCTGAGGCGTTTGCGAAAAACGTGTCACATGAAGGGTTAACACAATTGCATGTGGTGGACTCAATGCACACCAGAAAAGCAATGATGTTTGAGCTTGCTGATGCAAGTATTGCGTTGCCAGGCGGTTTTGGCACGCTAGAAGAGCTCACAGAAGTGCTAACATGGGCGCAATTGGGATTTCACCAAAAACCCATTGGTTTACTTAATATTAATGGCTATTATGATGCGTTGTTGGCTTTTTTTGACCAAGCAGTTTTAGCTGGTTTTATAAAGCCTGTGCACTTAGAGTTGTTAATAGTGCATGATGACCCCACAAAGCTGATTAAGCTGTTACAAGGCTACCAGCCACCACAGGTTGACTAGTGGTTCAATAGTGGTCAATTAAATTAGACGTGTTAGAGAATGACTTTATGATCGATACTAAAAAGTTTTATATTAATGGGGCATGGGTTTCACCTTTGTCTGGTAGTGAGTTGGACGTAATAGACCCGTCTACTGAAAAAGTGTGTGCTGTGATCTCTATAGGCGACCAAGCTGACACAGATTCTGCTGTAGCTGCGGCAAAAACGGCTTTTGATAGCTGGAGCCAAACTTCAAAGGAATATCGCCTAGGTTTACTCAATAAATTTCTAGATATTTATCAATCTCGTAGTGAAGAAATGGGCCAAGCTATCAGTCAAGAAATGGGCGCTCCCATCGATATGGCCCTGACCTCTCAAGCTGGCTCAGGCTCAGGCCATACCAAAGGCTTGATTAGAGAGTTGGAAAAATTTGAGTTTGAACGTGCATTAAATGAACGCGCACCTAACGATAGAATTATTTACGAAGCCATCGGTGTGTGCGCATTAATCACCCCTTGGAACTGGCCAATGAACCAAGTGAGCCTTAAAACCATCGCCGCCATGGCTGCAGGTTGTACCATGGTGCTAAAGCCATCTGAAATTGCACCTCTATCTAGCTTAGTATTTGCCGACATGATTCACCAAGCAGGCATCCCTGCAGGTGTATTTAATATGGTTAATGGTGATGGAGTTGGCGTAGGTTCTCAACTCACAAGTCACGCAGATGTGGATATGGTGTCATTTACTGGCTCCACTAGAGCGGGTGCTCTTATTTCTAAAAACGCGGCAGATAGTGTCAAACGAGTTGCCTTAGAGCTGGGTGGCAAAGGTGCTAATATCGTGTTTGCTGACGCTGACGAAAAAGCCATTGCACGCGGTATCTTCCATTGCTTTAGTAACACTGGGCAATCTTGTAATGCGCCTACACGTATGTTGGTTGAGCGCAGCTATTATGCGCAAGCTGTTGAGCTGGCCATAGCCGCAGCTGCAAAGGTTCAAGTAGGCAAAGCGGCTGATCATGGTCGTCATATTGGTCCTGTTGTATCGGAACTACAGTACAATAAAATTCAAGGGCTTATTAAAATTGGCATTGATGAGGGAGCTCGTCTCATCACCGGTGGCCTTGGTAAACCAGAAGGTTTAGAAACTGGGTATTTTGTGAAACCTACCATCTTTGTAGACGTAAACAACGACATGCAAATTGCTCGCGAAGAAGTGTTTGGCCCAGTATTATGCATGATTCCGTTTGATACAGAAGAAGAGGCTATCGCTATAGCTAATGATACGGTTTACGGTTTAACCAACTATGTTCAAACCCAAGACAGTGCTAAAGCCAACCGTATCGCCCGTCGTTTACGCTCAGGCATGGTAGAAATGAATGGTACTTTTAGAGCATCAGGATCTCCATTTGGTGGCTATAAGCAATCGGGTAATGGCCGAGAAGGTGGTGTGTGGGGTTTAGAAGATTTCTTAGAAGTAAAATCTATTAGTGGCTGGAGCAACGACTAAATAGTGTTGTTACACTTAGTGTAATGATAACCACTAAAGCTGGCCTTGGTGTTAAGCAATATGACTTACCACCTTGGCTGGCTTTTATTTTCCCTCTCTAGATTTAAACTATGCTTATTACTCTTGCTGATTATCGCCGTATTTATTCAACCATTCATTCCTTATTAATAGCAGATTCTGTGGATAGCCACGAAGCCAGTATGCTGTTTAGTGTGTATGGGGCACAAATTTTAAAACGTCATTACGCCATAGCAGCTCAGCCTGTTGTGGGCTGTGCAGCTTATCATTTAGGCTTGCAGGCTAAAGTGTTGGCGTTTGGTGACTATGAGGCTGGGCAGCTACATAGTAGTGACAGTCAGCATCATTGGTGGGTTGAAGCTGATGGCTGGTTGATTGATTTTATGGCGCCGTTATTTCCAGTGCTGGTTAAACGTGCTGGCAAAGAGGCTCGCATCGACCCATGGATGATGCAAAAGCCGATGGCCAAAGCTAAAAAAACCTTAACGCAAGTGCAAAGCCAAGGAGATTTTTTTCTGTCAGAAAATAACATACTAGCAAGTGAGAAGATGTCTGCCATGGTGCACGAAAAAGCCCATATTCAGCGAGGTAAGCTGGCGCTAGACTGGTTTGTTAAAACGCCAAAAAAGATGCCATCTCCTCTTAACGTAAAGTTTGAAGGCTCTACAGGTGCTAGTAAAACAAAACTGATTACTTATAAAAGCTTTCTTGTAAGTGGTGCTTGGTAGCACATAAAGGGTTAAATTAGCGTTTATGGTTTCATATGCCACAAGGTTAGATAAATTTATCAGCCAGCAACTAAGTTTTAAAAAACGTCAAGTTCAACTGCTACTGGCTCGTGGTCTAGTCACCTTAGATAATGTCACTTGCTTTGACGGTGAGCAAGTGATTGGGCAGTTTTCAAAAGTAGAAGTGGATGGTAAGGTTTTAAGGCATTTTGAGCCAATCTACTTGCTGCTTTATAAACCTGCAGGCATAGTGAGTGCTACGCTAGACAATGACCACACGACTGCGCTAGAGCTCCTACCTGCGTGTTATCACCATTTACACATTGCTGGACGCTTAGACCTTCAAAGCACGGGCTTACTGCTGCTCACTAATGACGGGCAATGGTCTCGAAAGATCACTCAGCCAGACACAAAACTTGCCAAACACTACACAGTTACGGTAGCCAACCCCATCACCCAAGCCCAAGTAGACGGTTTTAATCAGGGTATATATTTTGCCTTTGAGGATTTGACTACTGCACCCGCGCAGCTACACGCAACTAGCCAGACCAGCGCACAAGTGATATTAGAAGAAGGACGTTATCACCAAATTAAACGCATGTTTGGTCATTATCAAAACCCAGTACTTAGTATACATCGCACCCAAGTAGGCCACATTAAATTGCCATTAGATTTTGTGCCAGGTGATTATAAAGTGGTGTCAGATCCCATGCACTTTGGATCTTAGTTTTTTGGTGTGCCCTTTTTGAGTTTTAGTATCCAAACGTCTGGTCTTTGACCCCTTAGTAGGTTTGGTGGCTATTCTGCGCTTTTCTTGCACCATGGCCGCTTGGATCATCAAGGTAAGCTGCTCTAAGGCAGTTTGACGATTGGAATCTTGGCTACGACTTCCTTGAGATTTAATAATAATTTTACCTGACGCGCTGATGCGGTGGTCTGAGGTATTGAGTAGCTTATATTTCACATAGGCGGGTAGTGATGTAGATGCGCGAATGTCAAAAAACAAATGCACAGCTGTAGAAGTCTTATTTACATGTTGGCCACCGGCACCTTGTGAGCGGATAAATTGCTGCTCAATCTCGTGATCAGGAATAATGATACGGTTTGATATTTTTAACATGGGCCTTACTACTTATGGTCTCATTAAATGCTTTTGTTGAAACTCTGGACTTACCTTAGTGAGCCAATAGCTCATGGCGCTTGTGAACATAAATGCAAACGCTAAGCGAAACCAAAGCACACCTGAAAGGTGGGCGCCTAGCAAAAGCACTAACAAGGTATCTTCAATCAAGCTATGGCAAAAGCCTAACAGTATTAAAGAAGTAAATACGTCCTTTTTAGAAACGTGACCAGCATGAGCCTCCTTGATTAATAACCCACCACCAAAGGCAATGCCTAAGGTGATACCGACCAAGGTAATAGTGGTGGCTTCTTTGCCAATACCCATCAATTTTAGTAATGGGCGCAACATCCATTGGATAATTTTTTCTACACCGATTATGCGCAGTGCTTTCAAAAAAGTAAGCAATATAATAATGATCACTTGAATCATGACCAAAGCTTTTGCTTGTGCCAATAACCAAAAACTGAGCCCGTCAGGGATAGGCTCAGGTTGCCACATCATTTGTGCTGGCTCTTGCAGTGTTTGGGTTTGATCATAAAACACATGCAATAACCACGCAAAAACAAAGGCACCCAACATGCGTGTAATAATAGCCACGCGCATTCTCATGCCGGCCAGTTGTGCAATGCGAACTTCAATAGGTAGGCCGTGAGCCATTAATAATAGACCACTTAATACGGTCATTTGTGCCACAGTTAAGCCATTATCAGCAGCCACAGAATACAGCACTATCATGCCACCATAAATGTTAGTGGCAATGGTAGCTGCCCAAACTAAGCCCATTTCTTGGGGTAGCCCGACCAGTGCCATCAGTGGCCCTAACCATTTACCTAAAAGGGCTATGCCACCGATCTCTTCAAGCACTTTGACGATCAGAATAATGGGCACCATTAGCTTAAACAGCGGCCAGGATACAGCCACGACTTCGTCAAATAATTCTTTAAAAAAATGGCGCACTTGATACATTGAAAAACCTTAATTTGAACAGGCGTTTTACGGTAGTTAACCTAAATATTATGGAGGCTGATGGTAACTGATTTGTATGGTAATGTCTTAGATTGCGCCCATGCATTGACACAGATTACAACGCCGTGCACTATCGCCGCTAAGTTTAAATTCAACGGGCGAAATTAATGAGCACCGCTTTACTGTTAGCATTAATACCTACCTTCTTCTTTGTGTCGGTCACGCCTGGCATGTGCATGACCCTGGCCCTTACCCTTGGTATGACTGTAGGCATCCGCCGCACCATGTGGATGATGTTGGGCGAGCTGATTGGGGTAGGTTTAGTGGCTGTATTAGTGGTTATCGGTGTGGCGGCCCTCATCGTGCAATACCCACAGCTATTTGTCATACTTAAGCTGGCAGGAGGGGGCTACTTGCTGTATCTGGGTATTCAGCTATGGCGCTCCCGTGGCAAAATGGCCATAGATCTTAATGGCACGCCCAAAAACACAGGGCGTCTTCAGCTTGCTAGCCAAGGCTTCATTACTGCTGTGGCTAACCCTAAGGGATGGGCATTTTTTATAGCTTTGTTGCCTCCTTTTATAGATCCAGCACGCCCTTTAGTCAATCAAATGGTGATTTTGCTGACCGTGATTTTAACCCTGGAGGCCATGTCTTTAATGGTATATGCCTTAGGTGGTAAGAGCTTAAGTAAGGTATTACAAAAAAGTGGCAATGTGCGTTTGATGAATCGCATTGCTGGCACGTTAATGATTGGGGTCGCGGGTTGGTTGGCCTTGGGCTAGCACAGCAAAGGGTGGCGGGTGCTCAAAGAGACGTTTAAAAGTAAAGGCGATAGTTATGGTATTGCAAAAATGGCGCTGGTTGGCTCTGTTAACTGGATTTGTAGTCATTTTAGCCGTATCTAGCTACATGATTTCGTATCAAACGTTTATTCAAACTGAGAAGCAAGGTGCAAAAGACCGGGCTAATCATTACCATAGTTTACTCGTTGGAATGCTAGATCAACACAAGCCTTTGTTGAGTGTACTCACAGAAGATCCTCAAGTGACTGGCCTCTTAGCTGAGGCGCAGGCGGGTGAGCACACTCAAACTGCGTTATTTCTCCATTTAAATACGCTCAATCAGCGCCTAGAACGCTACGCTAAAATTTCTGGTTTGGATGCTATTTATCTTATGGATCTTAAGGGGCTGACTGTTGCGACTTCTAATTACCAGCAACACCCTAATTTCTCTTTCATGCATAAAAACTATGGCTTTAGGCCGTATTTCAAAGCTGCAATTAACGGCAATGATGGAGATTATTTTGCTGTAGGTGCAACAACGGGTTTACCAGGCTACTTCATTTCTAGCCCTGTGTTTGATCAACAAGGTAAAGTGATAGGTGTGCTCGCAGCTAAAATTGACGCCGCTTTACTCTCAGTATTTTGGCAATCTACTGAAGATCAAGGGTTCATCACTAATGATATTGGGGTGATTATTTTATCTAGTCAAAATGACTGGCTTTACCAAACCATCAGCCCTTTAAGCGATCTCCAAATCAACATGATTTTGGCTCAAAAGCAGTTTCCAGGTAAACTGTTATCCGTTTTTCCGTGGTTTAGCGTAGGTGATTTATTGGTTTCTGTGGAAAGCAAAAATTACCTATACACCCCTTATGAACTTGGCACTTCAGGCTGGGAGTTACACTTGTTATCAGACCCCGCAGTCGCCAATAAAAATGCGGCTTTTGTCGCCCTTGTTGTGAGTGCATTAGTATTGCTTCTGCTGAGCTGGGGTCTAACCGTGCGATCAAGAACGATTAAACAATCATTGTTGAAGAGTGAGCGTGATCGAGGAAAGTTGGTACAAATGAATTATGATTTAGAAACGCAAATAGGCGAGCGTCATCGTGCTGAAAAGAATTTATCACTGGCCCAAAAAAAGTTGGTTCAAGCTAACCGCATGGCTGCCTTAGGTCAGCTCTCTGCAGCTGTAATCCATGAATTAGGTCAGCCTTTGGCTGCATTCAAAAATTACATTGCAGCAGCAGAGATAGACCCTGACGGAGAAGATATTGGCGTATTACTTGAAAACTTGCATTTGGTTGCGATGCGTATGCAAAGTACTACATCTCAACTACGCTTTTTTTCAAGGCCTGATGAGTCTAAGTTTGCTCAAGTAGACCTTAATCAAGTCGTTGCTAGTGCGATTGAGCTTACCCGTGCTCAATGTGAAAGTGCTAAGGTGAATTTAGAATTTAATGCAAGTAGTGAATGCTGTGCAAGGGTTTTAGGCCAGAGCTTACGTTTAGAGCAAGTCGTGGTTAATCTATTGATTAATGCTTTTGCTGCCGTCAGTAAAGGCGGCAAGGTGTTAGTGTGTTTAGAGCGTTATCAGGAAAATGTATTGCTGAAGGTGACTGATAATGGTGCTGGCTTTGATGCTCAGAATCCAGAAGAGTTGTTTGAAGCCTTTTACACTACCAAAGCCAGTACAGATGGTATGGGCTTAGGCTTAGCCATCAGTGCAGCCATTGTTAATGAACATCATGGTCAAATATGGGCAAAAAACAGCATTGAAGGTGGTGCTGAGTTTGTTGTTACCATTCCACATGCGGTCGAATAAGTTATGAAAAAATTGCACTCAACATACTCTGTTTTAATTATCGAGGATGATGCTGAAGTAAGGCGCTCATTAGTGCACTTGTTTGAACGTGCAAAGTGGCAGGTTAACGAACTTTCCAATGCGGTGAACGGCGCTAAAAAAATTCTTAGTTTGAATCCAGATGTAGTGATATCTGATGTCAAAATGCCAGGCAAGAGTGGTTTACAGCTATTTGAAGAAATTCTCACAAGCGACCAATCTGTGCCATTTATTTTCGTGTCAGCACATGCTGATGTGGCAATGGCGGTAAAAGCAATGCAACAAGGTGCCTATAGTTTTTTGGAAAAACCGTTTGATCCTAAGCGCTTATTAATGGCGGCTCAAAACGCTGCCAAGCAATGCCAGTTACAACGACAAAACCATCAACTACATGCCCAAATAGCAGCGCTGTCTGGCTTAGATCAATTGTTAGTGGGTAATAATCCAGGCTTGGTAAAGGTAAGGGGAGAGCTGCATCAATATGCTCAAATATTGGCTCCAGTTATGCTTCATGGCGAAACGGGTTCTGGAAAAGAGTTAGCAGCACGAGCATTACACAATTTATCAAAGCGCTGCGCACAACCTTTTGTAACGGTAGATTGTTCTGCGATGGCTAGTGATCACTTTGGGGTGATGATGTTTGGTTCTTCCATACAGAAAACCTGTTACCTGCAGGCCAGCGAAGGTGGCACACTTTTTTTAGATGAACCTAGCGCTCTGTCAAATGATCAGCAAGCTGCACTGCTTCGGGTCGTTGAAACAGGTGAATACCACCAGGCCGATTCTATTTTGGTTAAGCGGGCTAATGTACGGATAGTTTCAGCCACTAACGGTAGTGTTGAGCAACAGATCACTAGTGGCCAGCTGCGTGAAGATTTAGCGTTTAGGCTTAATAATTTTTCTATTACCATGCCAAGACTACGAGACTTTAGTGATGACATTTATTTGTTGTTTAATTACTTCAGTGAACACTATTTTCGCCTTTATGACACCCCCTTAGTGCCTCTTGATGCCGATGACATAAGCAGCATTATGACCCATACATGGCCTGGCAACGTAAGAGAGCTAAAACATCTGGCCCAGCGCAGAGTGGTGCGAAGTCAACAAGGTGATAGTTCTGTTTCGTTGGCTATGAGTCAGCTAGAAAGCGGGTCTAACAATGCTAATAAATCTATGCTGAGGCCAGCAGTGGCTGCATTTGAGCGGGCGTTGATAGCGCAATCTTTGATCGACCATGTGGGTAAAATGGAGATGGTTGCAGAAAGCCTTGGTATTGGTCGGCGCACGTTAAATGAAAAAATGGTCAAGTTAGGTTTAGACAAATCTAACCTGTTATAAAAGCAAGTTTGTCGAGTATTGGCTAGTATAAAAATAGGCGGATTTCCGCATGCAACTAAACGAGCTATGAGCGTATTTCTTCATAGTCAAACATCCCATTTCACGCCTAAACTGATATCACAACAACAAGTGATAACAATTAATGGGAATTATTATGTTTAATAAAATGGTCAAGACAGGACTATATGCTGCAGTAGCATTAGCCGTCTCTGGTGAGGTGTTAGCGGAGCAGTGGGATGTGTCTCTATGGGGCAAACAACGCGCATTTACAGAACATGTTGAGAAATTAGCGCAGCTTGTAAGTGCTAAAACTGGCGGCGACTTTACCCTCAATATCTCTTATGGAGGTTTGTCAAAGAACAAAGAGAACTTAGACGGTATTTCTATTGGCGCATTTCAAATGGCACAATTTTGTGCTGGATACCACCGTGATAAAAACCCATCAATCACAGTGCTTGAACTGCCATTTTTAGGAGTGAGTTCCCTAGAACAAGAACGAACTATTTCCCAAGCTGTCTATCAGCACCCAGCTGTGGTTAAAGACTTGGCGCGTTGGAACGCAACATTATTAATGCCTTCTCCTTTACCACAATACAATATAGTGGGTGTGGGAGATGCACCTCAAACTTTGAGCGATTATGAAGGTTTAAGTGTGCGAGCTACAGGTGGTATAGGTAAAGCTATGGCTGCTGTGGGTGCAGTCCCAACCTCTATGTCAGCATCAGAAGTTCGTCAAGCATTGGATAGTGGCGTAGTGAAGGCTGTGGCGTTTGCCCCCCATGCACATATGTCATTTGGAACAGTGGAAGCGGGTAAATGGTGGACTACCAACTTGAATCCTGGGACTGTGAATTGTCCTGTTGTGGTTAATACCGATGCACTAGCAGACTTATCTGAAGTTAATCGCAACGCTTTGTTGGGCTCTGTAGATGAAGCTCTAGATCATTACATTGAAACCTATAACGGTAAAACTATGAATGCTTGGGGGCCTACGTTAGAAGCTAAAGGTATTGAGTCTATCTCTTATACTGATGCGGAGCTTTTGGCCTTTAGGTCTAAAGTAGCCGGTCCAGCAGCAGCAGCATGGATTGCAGACAATAATGCCAAAGGCCTACCAGCTCAAGAGCTGTATGATCTTGTTACCGGTATGATCGCGCAGTAAGGCGATCTCATCAATGGCCTATGTCGCCCACTTTGGGTTGGCATAGGTGCGGAGGTTATATGGCAGGTGTAGGTCAGGTGCACGAAGATGGCTCACTTTTGAGCCGCATAGATCAGCAATTACATAAATTAGAATCAGCATTGGCTCTGGTGAGTGGCTTGGCTATATTTAGTCTAATGCTGCTGGCTGTAGTGTCTGTTGCGGGTCGTCACTTTTTCAATATGCCTTTACCTGGATATGTCGATTGGATCGAGCAAGCAATGCCACTAATAGCGTTTATGGGAATAGCTTACACCCAACGTAATGGTGGGCACATCCGCATGGACATGATGGTAGCACGGCTAAGTGGCAGGGCTTTGTGGCTGTTTGAATGGCTGACAAGTTTTTTTGTTTTAGCCTTAATGTTGCTACTCATATGGGGCTCTTGGGCTCATTTTTCTCGTAGTTTTGATTTTTCTTCTCCTTTATGGAGTAGAGACAGTTCCATGGATATCTCCCTGCCACTTTGGCCCGCAAAATTAATGGTGCCAGTGGCTTTTTCAGTATTGGCGTTACGGATGGTCATTCAACTATGGGGCTTTGGAGTTGCGTTTGTAACTAATGCCACAGTTCCTGTTGCTGTTCCTTTGGTACTAGATGCGGCAACTCAGGCGGCTGCAGAGTCCAAGCACATTATTGCTGATAAAGAGGTTCAGCTCCCATGAGTAGTATTGAAATAGGTATTGTTGTTTCCTTGTGCATGCTTGTTATGGTGATTATTGGAATGCGGGTTGCTTTTGCTGCTGCATTATCTGGTTTAGTAGGGCTAGTGTGGATTTTTTGGGCAAAAAAAGGCTTTGATCCAGGTGCTTTTTGGTGGGCTTTGGGTGTAGCGACCAAAACTGCAGGCCAAGTGCCTCATTCTAAGATATCAGCACAAGCACTATCATTAATTCCCACGTTTATATTGATTGGATACTTGGCTTATCATGCAGGGCTAACCAAAGCTTTGTTTGAAGCTGCAAAGCGCTGGGTAGGTTGGTTGCCTGGTGGTATGGCGGTAGCAACGGTTTTCTCTACGGCAGGCTTTGCAGCTGTTTCTGGGGCTTCTGTGGCAACTTCTGCAGTGTTTGCACGGATAGCGATACCAGAGATGCTTAAGGTGGGTTATGACAAACGTTTCGCCGCAGGTGTAGTGGCTGCTGGTGGCACATTGGCCTCCTTAATCCCACCGTCAGCTATATTAGTGGTTTACGCCATTATTGTAGAGCAAGATGTGGGTAAACTATTGCTTGCAGGGTTTGTTCCTGGTGCTTTTTCAGCACTTATTTATGCAGGCTTGATTGTAGGGATTGCAGTGATCAAACCAGGCTTTGGACCTTCTGTATCAGGTTACACTTGGGGTGAGCGCTTTAAGTCCTTGCCACCTGCGTTGCCCATCGTGGCCGTAGTGGCGATCATCATTTTGTTTGTTTATAACCCTTTTGGTGACGCCATTGGTACGCCAACTGAAGGCGGCGCGTTGGGTGCATTCGTTGTATTTTGTATTGCGCTATTTAATGGCATGCGCTGGCCTGCACTAAAAGAAGCCTTGTTGGAGTCGGCTAAGCTTGCAGTAATGATCTTTACTATAATTTGGGGTGTGTTGATTTTTGTAAGATTTTTGGGTTTTGCTGGTTTGCCCGAAGCATTTTCTGATTGGATAGTCTCCCTTGATCAAAGCCCAATGCTGACGTTGATCTTTATTCTACTAGCTTATGCAGTGTTGGGCATGTTTATGGATGCCATTGGTATGTTACTACTTACCTTGCCCGTAGTTTATCCTGCAGTAATGGCGCTTAATGGAGGTGAATATGTAACTGCTGCTGACAGTGTATTTGGTATGTCAGGGCCAATGTGTGCAATATGGTTTGGCATTTTGGTGGTGAAAATGGCAGAGTTTTGCTTGATTACTCCACCCATTGGCCTTAATTGTTTTGTGGTCGCTGGGGTGCGTGATGACTTGTCAGTGCAGGATGTTTTTAAGGGTGTGACACCCTTCTTTATTGCAGATGCATTTACCATTGCCTTGTTGGTGTCCTTTCCTGCGATTGTTTTGTGGCTGCCACGTATGGCAGGAGGGTAACCAGAATTAGCGCTTGAATGGTCTTCAAATCCTAGTCTATTGCGATTGGGCGGTGTTACTC
>Ga0209815_1000950_pt1 | contig 20260 bp, 28 predicted proteins | sample CoawatmetaG00DNA_FD_187507 | JGI IMG/M metagenome (GOLD analysis project Ga0209815, IMG submission 187507) | Marine microbial communities from the West Antarctic Peninsula - Coastal water metaG002-DNA (SPAdes) (version 2) | ecosystem: Environmental > Aquatic > Marine > Coastal ...
CCTTGGTAATGGAACTATTATTTGATGTTTACGTTTTAGCGACCACGCTAGTATCGGTTGCGTCTGTGATTTGTAATATGACAGACACGCCTAAAGACGATGCGTTCCTAGCAAAGCATGTTTACCCCCTGATGGAAAAGCTGGCTTTTTTAGGGCCAAAAGCGAAACAGTAATTGGATGCTGTACAGCTAATCAATGAAGTCGGATTCCCTATCGCTGCGGCGCTTGGTCTGGGGATGTTCATCTGGAAGCTTATTAATCGTATTATTGATGGCTTAGAAACTAAGGTAGACACCCTGGACGATAAATTGGTTGAGCAGATCAATCACCTGGAAGAGCGCCTGGGTAGTAAGTTGGATGGGCAGCACGGCATATTGATTGCATTGATTGATCGAGTGCGAAGTGTGGATAATGAAATTATTAGGCAGGATACACTCCTGAAAACGATCCTGGGGGTTCCACAACTCCTGCAGACGGATCGCCTGGCTAAGGCGGACAGAGATGACCAGCGCAAAGATTAGCGTATTATTACTGTTTTTTCTTGCAGCGCCTAGTGCTGCAGACCAAATAACGCATAAGTTTAAGTCCCCTAGTTTCAATGGTCAAAACACCTCGTCGCATTACCTAACCATAGAAAACCAAGAATTTAACCGCAAAGCCGATATAGCTGCCGAAATTAAAGCGTACCAGGATGAGCTGGCAAGGGACGCAGAAAATACTACTCTGGCACGTTTTATACGAAACCTTGAATCAAGAATATATGCAGAGCTCAGCAGGCAGCTAGTCAATAATCTGTTTGGCGAGACGATGAGCGAGTCAGGAATACTGGAGCTAGAGGGGAACACCATACAATACTTTGTGGATGGTGATTTTATAACCTTAATTATAACGGACGCCGATGGAAATGAGACTACCATTGTATTGCCTGTCGGCTCTTTTTCTTTCTAGCTGTTCAATATTTGACCAGTTTGAAGATATAGAAAAACAAAGATTTGAAGCATTAGATGTTGTTGAGATCAGCAAACTGTACAGTTACGATTTATTTAATGCCCCTATCCCAGCAGTAAGGCCGATAGTAGCCGTTTATGGCAGCTCATTCACGGATCAGACAGGCCAGCGCAAAAGCAATAGCTCATTCGCTCTATTCTCAACCGCCGTCACACAGCAACCTAGCTCGCTTCTGATACGCGCCTTAAAGCACGCCTCAAACGGGGAGTTTTTTAGGGTCGTTGAAAGAGTGGGTCTTGATAACCTTACAAAAGAACGGCAGCTTATTAGGTCTGCAAGAGAGCAATTATCTAGCAACATTGAAGATAAAAAGGTCCCACCGCTACTGTTTGCGGGGGTTTTGCTAGAAGGGGCTGTGTTAGCGTATGATACAAACTTATCAACAGGTGGTGTTGGCGCCAGATATTTGGGCATAGGAAAGAGCGCCATGTATCGTGAGGATAGCGTAACGGTGTCATTGAGAATGGTATCCGTTGCGACTGGCGAAATATTGGTAGAGGTAATGAGCCGGAAAACCGTCTTTAGCTATAGTCAAAGCGAGGACGTTTTTAAATTTATAGAAATGGGCACTGAGCTGGTTGAGATAGAATTAGGCAACTCGCGGAATGAGTCCACGACGATAGCCTTGATGAAGTCGGTAGAGGGGGCTGTCCTGGAGCTAATTACTATCGGCTATGACAGAGGGTTTTGGTCCTATGAAACAGATACATAGAAATTTATTAGTTATTGTCGGAATCGTAGCAAGCACGTTTATTTGGAGTGCCGATAACGAAATCTATATAGATCAATCGGGTGCAACCGCGAACATCGATATTGAGCAGCTAGGAATATCTAATCTTATTGGCGGCCTAAGCTCGTCTGCTGGTAGCTTGAATCCATTAGACCTAGACGGCACTAGCATGACCCTGGACATAAATATGATTGGCGCTACAAATAAGTTTTTTGGAGATATTTATGCGGACAGCTTTGTAGGCGATTATAATTTCACTGGATCAAGCAACACCTTTACCATTCAGGTTGATCCAAGCAACACCTATGGCGGAGACAGCTCAGATCAGCAGGTGGATGTGACCGGAGCTGGTAATACTTTTGTATTAAACCAGGGCACTTCAGCACTAGCTGCTTCACTGAATTTAGATTGGGTAATTCAAGGCTCTAACAACACAATTACATCCAATATAAATATAGACGGTGCAACTAACTATGTTGATATAGATGGTTCAGATAATGCGCTTACCTATACTGGAACTGGTGTAACTGCATCCGCTGGAGGCTATTTCTACCTAGATCAAACAGGTGGCAGTCGGACATTCAATATACAACAGCTGAGTACACAAGATAATGACTGGCTCAAAATTATTAGTGTTGGTAGTTCTGGTACTTTGTGTGTCATTCAAAACGACCAAGGTTCAAGCCTCGGTTGCTGATATAGGTGGCGTGTCTGAAGTATCGGGGTACGCTCAGATTAAAAGAGGGTCACTAGATAGTGACGCAGACCTGGCCTTTTTAATTCAATCAAACGACCAGGCTTTAACTAGCGATGGTCGAATGGCTATTACTTTCCTAGATGACTCTACGGTAAAGCTTACAGAGCACTCACAGCTTACGATTGATGAGTATATTTTTGATCCTGACCCCTCTAAATCAAAGATGGCGCTTACCTTCGGCTTAGGCACTGCACGGTTTATTACAGGCAAGCTGGGGAAGATAGATAGACGCAACATAACCCTTAAAACGCCAACAGCAGATATTGCAATTCGAGGGACAGATTTTACAGCCACGGTGGATGAGCTAGGCCGCAGCCTTATTATCCTGCTGCCTGATCAATACGGCGTATCTAGTGGTGAAATAGAAGTTATTACTGCTATGGGTACGGTCTTACTAAATAAACCTTATGAGGCAACGACTGTATCAGTGTACGAATCAGCGCCTTCCAAGCCTGTTATCTTAGATCTCACGCTAGATTTTATCGACAATATGTTAATTGTCTCACCCCCAAAAGAAGAAAAGATAATAACGGAAGAGCGCACAACCAGGGTGGCTAATATCTTGGATTTTAACAGCCTAGATATTGACTATCTTGAAGAGGATTTTCTGTCTGATGATAGCCTTGAATTTACCGAGCTGGACATTAATTACCTAGACGTTAATTACCTGGAGGATTTATTAAATATACTAGACGCCTTGGGGATCTCAGAGGAGGAGGACAGGTTGGCGCAAGTGTCCGGTGTTACTGTTACAGGCACAACTCTGGGCAGGGACGTAGAGACTCAAATAACAACGCTGATTACAGGGCAGACTCTTAGTTTAACTCGCAATGTCAGCGAATTCACCAGGCTCGATCTGGATATTTCTGGCGGTTATACTGTCATATTGATACAAGACGGTATTTCCAATACAATTAAAATTAACGGTGGAGACTCCACCATAAGAATTACCCAGGAGGGATAATGGCCGCTAAAAAAGGTTTATACGCAAATATTGCCGCGAAGAAAAAAAGAATTGCAGCTGGATCAGGAGAGAAGATGCGAAAGGTTGGCTCCAAAGGATCTCCTAGTGCAAAAGCATTTAAGCAATCGGCAAAAACCGCTAAGAAAAAGTAAGTGAAGAAAACAATTATAGGCGCTACTGCAGCGTTTTTATTTTTGTTTCTGATCTACACACCGTCAATCGTTGAGGTTATAAAGCTAAGGGTATTTGATTCCCTGGTAAAGACTGAGGCGCCCACCGGCAATATAGTGCTCCTTAATCTGACTGAAGACGATATCAGGAACGAGGGAGGGTGGCCTTTCCCAAGAAAGCGCCTGGCACAGATTCATATTGATTTATTAAATGCTGGTGCTGCCTCAGTGTCATGGGTTGCGGTATTTAGCGAGCCTGATCGTTTTGGTGGTGATGCAGAATTTGCAGAAGCCCTGGCTTATTACCCCTCGGTGATAGGCATGTTTGAGACGGATGGATTCCGTGATATTCCTAGCACTGAAGGCACGGTTATCCTCGGAGAAGACGCCAAGGGCATTATGGCTGCAGGCGTTACTCAGAATATTAAGGTGTTGCGGGACGTTGCTCTCCAGGGAATTGTATCCGCACCGGTTGATATAGATAACCTGGTGCGACGCATGCCCCTTCTTATGAGAAGCCCAGAGGGCTGGATGGCCAGTTTTGGCACTCAGCTGCTTAAAGCTATTACCGGCACAACAACCTATGTTATTAAGACTGACCCTGCTGGTGCAATTCAAGAGATAAGAGTCAAGCAGCTTAACCCAATACCGACAGATAGCAGCGGTAGGGTCTGGGTAAACTGGGTTGTTCCACATGGAACATCACTTCAGGAGCTTGATGTAGAGGGCAAGATGGTTATTGTGGGCACTACGGCAAAGGGCATACTTCCCCAGGTTGCCACCCCCGCCGGTCTTTTGTATCCTCACCAGGTCCAGGCAGCCCTAGCTGAAACAATTCTGCACGCCAGCAACAAGCGAATGCCAATGATTCCTCAGCAATCTTTACTATATGAGATGTTGATTTTTGTCCTTGGCGTATTGTTGGTGTTTGTATTTATTAATTACCTAGGCGTATACCTTGGCCTTCTCTCATCACTGTTATCTATGGCTGGCGTGGGGGTGTTAGGTGTCTATTTGGTGCATAGAGGTTTTTTAGTTGATGTTACCTGGACCATCATCTCACAGTTTATTATTGCAGCTGTTGCTTTCTATTTAAGCTACAAGGAGCAATACAAGCTCAGGCAGCAGATTAAGAAACAGTTTGAGCACTACCTGGACCCTAGGCAAGTAAAGCGGTTACAGGACGATCCCAGCCTACTGAAGCTTGGCGGAGAAAAACGGTACTGCACGTTTCTTTTTACGGATGTGCGTGGATTTACTGCGTTATCGGAAAGGGTAAGCCCTGAAGAAGTAGCCTTCATTATGAATAAAGCCCTTACTGCCCAGCAGTCAGCGGTAGCAAAATGTCATGGCGCCGTTGACAAGTATATTGGCGATGCAATGATGGCTATTTTTGGAGCCCCGCTGCAGCTAGACAACCATGAAGACTGGGCTATAGAGTGCGCCAAACAGATCCAGGATAACATGGTGCAGCTAAACCAGGAGTTTGAGGAGAAGGGTCTTCCTCCGATTAAGATTGGACTGGGAATTAACAGCGGCTGGGCTATTGTCGGCAATATGGGATCGGATCAACGCTTCGATTATACCTGTATTGGAGACGCGGTTAATATTGCAGCCAGGTTAGAATCTGGTACTAAAGCAGCGGGTGTTGATGTACTAATTGGAGACAATACTGCACAAATGTGCAATAGTGCGTTACAATTACTACCGCCCATTGAGGCAAAAGGAAAAGCTGAGAAGCTTGTAGTGTACACTTTGATTGACGAGGATTAAAAATGATTACTATTAATGACGTAACTTACGAAGAATCCGACCTAACGCCAGAAGCTATAAATAACGTGAAGCGCGTTAATGAGCTACGGCAAGAGCTTAACGGGCACCAGATGCGTTCTTCGGAGCTCAATGTGCTTATATCGGCTTATGCTAACGCGATTAAGAACAGCGTAGAGGGCGAGGAAGAGTCTGAGGAAGATTTGGACGAGGCTTCTTCGCACTAATATGTGGCAGATTAGCGCAGCCTTATCCGTCGCTCTCGCTCTTTCTTTGGGCGGCTTTAAGATGTATTACAATCAAGCTGAAGCCGAAAAAGAACTGGCCAGGGCCCGCTTAGAGCAAAGCATTGCTAATCAAAAGACTCTTGAGCAAGAGATTGGAAGCCAAAACGAACAGATTGAAGGTTTGCTGCAGAGCCAGGAAGACACCATGCAACAAATATCCTCCCTGGAGAAGGGACGCCAGGCAGCAGAAATGGAAGTTACTAGGGTAAGAAAAACATTTGCCAAGCATGATCTAAATGATTTGAGTCTTCGCAAGCCTAAGCTGATTGAGAAAATTATTAATAAGGGTACTCTGGAGGTTTTAAATGATTTGGAAAATATTACCACCCCTACTACTGATTAGCGGATGCTCAATGTTTGACAGGGGCCAGGCATTGCCGGAAGTCGCCCCTATTGAAATTATTAAAGTGGTTAGGCAGCAGACTGTGTATAACCCCCCATTACCTTCTAAGATTAATTCTCTTCCTGTTAAGTGGACTGTATTAACCCCAACCACTATGGCTGATTATTTAAAGGACCTGGAGAGCGGGGATGCGCCACAAAACGCTTTTTATGGGCTGACGAAGACGGGATATGAAAATCTTTCAAACAATATGGCTGAGATCAAAAGATATATACGGCAGCTGCGTTCGGTTGTTGAGTATTATCAAGATATTAATAAGCCAAAAAAACCCCCAGGTGAGGATGTTACAGATGAAAACTAGCGGTGAGGGCATTGCCCTAATTAAAAAATTTGAGGGCTGCGAGATAAAAGCCTACCAGTGCAGCGCAAAAGTATGGACGATAGGATACGGGCATACCAGGGGAGTTTCCGAGGAGGACACCTGCACAAAAGAAGAGGCTGAGAAAATTTTAGTAGAAGATTTAGAAGAGTTTGAAAAATATGTTAATGACCTGGTTGATATACCGCTTGCTCAAAATCAATTCGATGCCTTAGTAGCCTGGACATTTAACCTGGGCCCAACTAATTTAAAGTCATCTACTTTGTTGGCCAAGCTAAACGAGAATGATGTGAATGATGTTCCTTTCCAGATAAGACGCTGGAACAAGGCAGGCGGCAATGTTCTTGACGGACTTGTGCGTCGAAGAGAAGCTGAGGCCCTTCTTTGGTTAGGTGAAGAATGGTCGCATGTCTAATATAGATTTAAAAGACTTTGACATACTGTCTGAGCAAGAACAGACCGAGGCAATGGCCCTCATTAGCCGTTATGATCGGCTAGAAAAGCAAGAAGAGTGCCAGGGTGACTTTATTTCTTTTGTAAAGCATATGTGGCCTGAGTGTATCCTGGGTCGTCACCACCACATTATTGGTGATAAATTTAACAGGATTGCCCAGGGTAAGCTCAAGCGTCTAATTGTTTGTTTACCTCCCAGGCATTCAAAGTCAGAATTTGCTTCGACGTTTCTCCCAGCCTGGATGATGGGCTTGAGGGGAGATCTCAAGATAATCCAGACAACGCACACCGCAGAGCTTGCGGTACGGTTTGGTCGTAAAGTCAGAAACATCATTGACAGCGAGGACTACCAGCACGTTTTCCCAGAGCTAAAGCTGCAGTCAGACAACAAAAGCGCAGGCCGATGGACTACTAACCAGGAAGGTGAATCCTTCTATGCGGGTGTTGGTGGAGCCATCACGGGTCGTGGTGCCGATCTTTTAATTATTGATGACCCCCATTCTGAGCAAGATGCGCTGTCGCCAACGTCGATGGACATGGCTTATGAGTGGTACACCTCTGGTCCAAGGCAGCGATTGCAGCCTGGAGGAATCATTGTCATTGTAATGACCAGGTGGAGTACAAAAGACCTAGTGGGAAAGGTCCTTAAAAAGCAGGGCGATGAGCATGCTGACCAGTGGGAGGTTGTAGAATTTCCTGCCATTATGCCTGAGTCTGAAGAGCCCTTATGGCCTGAGTTTTGGAAGAAGGAGGAGCTGCTAAGTGTTAAAGCTTCTCTACCTATTGCCAAGTGGAATGCACAGTGGATGCAGCAGCCTACCGCACAGAGTGGCGCCATAGTTAAAAGAGAGTGGTGGCAGATGTGGGAAGACGAGAGAGTACCGTCCTACAGCTACATTATCCAATCCTATGATACTGCCTTCTCTGCTAAGGAAACAGCTGACTATTCTGCTATTACAACCTGGGCAGTTTTTGAGCCAGAAGCGGAAGGTCCAGAGGCCATTATGCTGCTGGATGCTAAGCGTGTTCGTTTAGACTTTCCAGAACTGAAGAAATTGGCGTATGATGAGTATAAATATTGGGAGCCGGACTGCGTACTGATTGAAGCAAAAGCAAGCGGCACCCCTCTAACGCAGGAATTGCGTAGGATGGGCATACCAGTCGTGGCGTATACACCGAGTAGAGGCCAGGATAAGATAGCTAGAATGAACTCGGTAGCCCCTATATTTGAATCTGGAATGGTGTGGGCCCCAGAAGAAGCTTTTGCAGACGAAGTGATTGACGAGATGGCAGCCTTTCCATTTGGTGAGCATGACGATTTCTGTGATAGTGCTACAATGGCATTAATGCGGTTTAGGCAGGGTGGATTCCTAAGCTTAGAATCTGATTATAAAGACGAGGCCCAATTCTTAAATAGAGGCAGGGTGGTATATTACTAATGGCTATTGAAAAAAGAAATTTAGGTACTGAGAACGACGGAGATATTATGGCGTCGGGTTCTGGCATGGAAGTTATGCAGGAGCCATCTCGCCAGGACATGATATCCCAGGCCGCAGAGATCTTGGTTACAGAAAAAGATATCCTGGTGGATGATGAAATTGATGCAATGGAAGAGACGCTGCAGGTTGATTTTAACGCCAACCTGGTAGAATTCCTGGATAAATCAGATCTAAATATGTTAGCTGGAGATGTTCTTGAGTCTATTGATGCAGATAAAGAGTCTCGCAGTGACTGGGAAAAGACATACACAGATGGACTAAAGTATCTGGGCATGAAGTTTGATGACGCTAGGTCTACCCCTTTCCAGGGAAGCTCCGGTGTTATTCACCCCATTCTTGCAGAAGCTGTTACGCAATTCCAGGCACAGGCTTATAAAGAGCTGCTTCCGGCTAAAGGTCCAGTTAAGACAGAGATCATGGGTGCACGGACACCTGAAGTTGAAGCTCAGGCTGATCGCGTCCAAGAGTTTATGAACTTCTATATTATGAACGTAATGAAAGAGTACGATCCAGAGCTGGATATGCTTTTGTTCTATCTGCCCCTGGCAGGATCTGCGTTTAAGAAAGTCTACTATGACACGGTTAAGAAACGTGCATTGTCAAAATTTATCATGCCGCAAGACCTAATAGTCCCTTATGAGGCCACAGATTTAACCTCGGCTGAACGTGTTACTCACGTTTTAAATATGTCTAAGAACGAGATCCGAAAGCAGCAGCTTTCTGGATTCTATGCGGACATAGAGCTCAAAGGCGGCGGCCAGCACTTTAGTCGTTCTGAGATTGAAGAGCAGATTGATGATATTGAAGGTCAATCACCCAGTTACCAGGAAGATAGAGATCATGTAGTGTATGAGACTCATTGTGTTCTGGACATACCAGGCTTTGAGGATATTGGAGAAGATGGCGAAGAGACTGGGTTAAAACTACCTTATATTGTTACGATTGATGACGGCAGCCAACGTGTTCTGTCTATTAGACGTAACTACCTTGAAAATGATCCGTCGAAAGAGAAGATCAACTTCTTTGTCCAGTACAAGTTTTTACCAGGTCTAGGCTTTTATGGCTTAGGTCTTAGCCACATGATTGGCGGTATATCTAAGGCTGCTACGTCTATACTTCGGCAGCTGATTGACGCAGGCACCTTGGCCAACCTCCCAGCTGGATTTAAAGCCCGCGGCATGCGGATACGCGATGAAGATGAACCGCTGCAGCCAGGTGAGTTTAGAGATATTGATACTACTGGAGCGTCACTAAAAGACAACCTAATACCGCTGCCAATTAAAGAACCAAGCAACGTATTGCAGGGCATGCTCTCAATGCTGGTTGATTCAGGCAAGCGGTTTGCCAGTATTGGCGACATGAACATAGGTGATTCTAACCAGGCTATGCCTGTAGGCACTACCGTAGCTCTTTTGGAGCGTGGTACTAAGGTAATGTCTGCGATCCATAAGCGCCTGCATTATTCGCAGCGCATGGAGTTTAATCTTCTTGCTCAAGTATTTGCAGAGTATCTTCCTCCCAGCTATCCATACCAAACTGGAAGTGGGCCCCAGGAGATTAAAGGCGAAGATTTTGATGGCCGTGTAGATATTATTCCGGTCAGTGATCCCAACATATTCAGTCAGAGCCAGAGAATTACCTTGGCGCAAGAGCTGTTGCAGATGGTGCAGAGCAATCCTGAGATCCACGGTCCTAACGGGATGTATGAGGCGTACCGAAGAATGTATGCCGCCCTGGGTGTGGATAACGTAGATGCTTTATTGCAGCCACCGCCACCGCCACCACCGCCACCTATGCCGGTTGATGCGGGAATGGAGAATGCTGGATTTATGATGGGTCAGCCTGCTAATGCTTTCCCACCACAGAATCACCAGGCACACATTGATACGCATAGATCTTTATTTATGACTGAGGTTGTAAAGACTAACCCTCAGCTGCAGGGAAGCATTTTGTCTCACATGATGCAGCACCTGCAGTTTATGGCAACTGAAGGGGCTCAAGAGCAGATGCCTCCAGAGGTTCAAGAGCAGATACAGCAGATGGAGCAGCAGTTACAGTCAGGCCAGGTGCCAGAAGAACAAGCAGCGTCTATGCCTGCAGATATTCAAATGATGAAAGAGGGATATGCGGCGCCAATTATGGCACAGCTAACTCAGGATTTACTTGCATCGCTGGATACTGGATCAGAAGAAGATCCATTGGTTGCCATACGGCAGCAGGAACTACAATTGAGAGATAAAGAGATAGACCAAGATGCTGAGCAGTTTGAGATGAAGCAGGACTCTAGGCAGAACGAAAGCCTGCAGGATGTTGCTATAGCTCAGCAGCGAATCAATACGACTAAGCAGGTCGCTGATGATAAGTTGGGTATCGCTGAACAGCGACTAGACCAGCAAGCTAATCTAAAGCTGGCCGAAATGAGAGCCAAATTTGGAGGTATAAGATGACTACAAGTTATGTTTTAGAAGCGCGGCAGGAGCTAAAGCGAATCAAACAAATTGAGCGTGCAGCAGAAATTTTAATCCAGGAGCAAGCGGTCCAGGCTAAAATTGATGAAGCCAAAACAATCGCCGACTGGGCTGCTTCAAAAGAAGATCGCGTAAGCGGCGTCTATAAGGCACCGGTTGCTGCAGAACCTGTAGAGATGGAGCGCGCTAGAACTGACGCGGGACACTTTATAGCCGATGACCCAGAAACCCCTGATGTAAATGAGGCGTATGTGCCTAAAAAGAAAGCTGCACCTAAGAAGAAGGCTGCCGCAAAACCTAAAGCAAAAGCTAGGAGTAAGAAGTAATGCCATTAGATAAAGGTAAAAAATCAATCGGTAAGAACATTAAGAAGCTGCGCTCTGAAGGCAAGCCCCAGGCTGAGGCGGTAGCTATTGCTATGAAGACCGTCAAAGGCATGAAGATGGGTGGAGAAGTTAAGCGCATGAAGACTAGAGGCACTGGCGCTGCGACTAAAGGTTTGTATTATTACGAGAAGACCTGATGGACGAGTTAAACCTGGCTAGTCGTTTAAAAAGGACTATTTCTGACCGTAGGGGTCAGATTCAAGAAGTACTGATGGGTGGTATGCTCAAAGATATAGATCATTATAAAAGTTTGCAAGGTCAACTAGAAGTGTTAAACTTAGTAGAAATGACCATAAAAGACTATTATAAGGAGAACAAGTTTGAGTAAGAAAAAATCCAGTATTGACAGTGCTTATGTAGAAGGTGATGAGAGAACCTTAGATCCGCGCTTGATAGACCTAAGCCTGGTGGAGAGAATGCCTAACCCTACTGGTTGGCGCATGCTTGTTTTACCTTATGCCGGTCAAGGCCAAAGTAAGGGCGGTATTGCCTTAACTAAAGAAACCTTGGACCGTGAAGCCCTAGCAACGGTTGTTGCTTATGTAGTCAAAGTAGGACCCTTATGTTATGGCGACAAAGCCAAGTACGGTGACAAGCCGTGGTGCGTCGAGAAAGAGTGGGTTCTTATTGGTCGATATTCTGGTGCCAGGTTCAAGTTAGAGGATGGCGCAGAAGTCCGAATTATCAATGACGATGAAGTTATTGGTACTATCTTAGATCCAGACGACATAGTGAGCTTCCGATGATAGAAAATAACCAGGCTGAAGAGCTAGAAAAAAACGAAGAAATTGACATTGAGATTGTTGATGATCCTGTAGAGGAGTCGGAGTTTAAGTCAAGCCCCGATGATGAGCTAGAGACATATACCAAGTCGGTTAGCAAACGAATCAACAAGCTTAATGCCAAGAATAAACAGGCAGAAGATCGTGCATCGCAGCTAGAGCAAATTGCTATGGCTAAAGAGCAAGAGCTTCAGCAGTATCGCGCTTACACCGCTCAGCAAGACAACGTAGTCTTGAGCAAGGAGTCAGAGGCTCTTCAAGCAAAAGAAGCACAGGTAGACGACGTTTATAAGAAGGCCGTCCAGAGTGGCGACGCTGATCTTATGTCTAAAGCGGCTACATTGAAGAATGATATCTCTATTCAAAAAGAACGCCATCGCGTCAATCTGGCACGGGCTCAGGCAGAAACGCCAGCCCAGGCCCAAGACCAGGGGCAGTATCAAACCTATAATGAGCAGCAAGGCCAACAACAGCAGCAGCAAGCGCCGGCTGAGCCTACTAGCGAAGCCTTAACCTGGCATGAGCGGAACCAGTGGTATGGTAACGGTGAAGACCAGGAACATTTGCAGGCAACCCAGTTTGCTTACTTCACCCACTTTAATTTAATCAATGAAGGCTTTGAGCCTGACAGTGACGATTATTACTCTCAATTGGACACCCGCGTGGGAAAAGTATATCCTAAACTTATTGGTGCTGAAAATAGCAACGATAATGCTGTACAAAATGGAAGCAGGCCCGCCGTGCAAAGAGTCTCTTCCTCCGCCTCCCCTGGCGGACGGCAACAAACACGAGGCAATAAAAGCGGTGTTACTTTTAGTAATTCTGAAGTTGAAAGGCTTCGAGGCTTAAAGCCGCATAACATGGCTATGGAGACATGGTTACGTCATGTAGCGAAAGAGAAGCAAAAAATCTCAGCAAAGGAGCAAAAGTAAAATGACAGAATCTAAAGCAAACCGTAACTCGCGTGAAAGTGGAGTGCACGATAATCAGACTCGACGTAAACCGTGGCGACCTGTACGAAAGCTGGAAACACCTGAACCACCTCCTGGTTATACCTACCGGTGGATTAGGGAATCTATGTTGGGAGCGGAAGACAGAAGTAACGTCTCCCGCCGCATTAGAGAAGGATGGGAACTCGTAAGAGGCACCGATCTTCCTCCAGAGTGGGCTGAAAGCCTACCGACAATGGATAACGGCAGACATGCTGGCGTCATATATAACGAGGGACTTCTTCTCGCAAAAATGCCTAATGAAACAATTAACGAGCGGCGCGATTATTACGATGGTAAGACTCAAGCAGCTAAAGACGCTCTGGACAATACTATGTTCGGGGATGCTCAAAAAGATAATCGTTATGTTAAGTATGATGCTAAGCGGGATGCCCAGGTAACTTTTGGACGTAGATGAGGTAATTCAAAATGGCGAATAAAGACGCTGCATTTGGAATGAAGCCAGTCAGAATGATTGGTGGTGCACCCTACTCCGGCGGTCAGAGTCGATATCGTATTGCAAATGCATATGACACAAGCATATTTCAAGGCGATATGGTAGCTCAGGTCACTGGTGGTGGAATAGCTGTACATGCTGACGGAGGCACAGTGCCTATCGTTGGTGTTTTTAATGGTTGTCAATTCACGGACCCCGCCTCTGGCGAGCAAGTGTTTAGCAACTTTTTCCCAGCCGATACAGCCGCTGACGACATCATAGCTTTTATTATTGATGATCCGATGGTTGTTTTTGAGATACAAGCTGATATTGCTTATCCTATCGCAGACTTGTTTGGAAACCATGACATCGTTTATACAACGGCTGGTTCTACCAAGACTGGTATCTCTGGAGCTGAATTGAAGGTTTCTGATGGTGGAACTGCCACAACATTGGCTGTTAAAGCTATAGACATCTCTCAAGATCCATCTAACTCAGATGTCGGGTCAGCACATACTAATGTGTTGGTAACTATACAAAACCATCTATTCGGCGTTAAAGGCGCTGGTTTAGCTTAATTAAGGAGAGTAACTAATGGCTATTTCACGAGCACAACTCGCAAAAGAGCTAGAGCCAGGTTTAAACAGCCTCTTCGGTATGAGCTATGACAGCTACGAAAAAGAGTACGAGGAGATCTTTGCTATTGAAGATTCTCAGCGTGCCTTTGAAGAAGAAGTATTGATCACTGGTTTTGGTGCAGCACCAACTAAGACGGAAGGCCAAGGCGTTGTTTTTGACAATGCTTCTGAGTCTTATTCAGCACGTTATACCCACGACACGATTGCCCTGGCATTCGCTCTAACTGATGAAGCAGTAGAAGATAATCTCTATGATTCACTTGGTAAGCGTTATGTTAAAGCTCTCGCTCGCTCTATGGCTAACACCAAAGAGGTTAAGGGTGCAGACGTACTTAACAATGCATTCTCTGCAAGCTTCACTGGAGGAGATGGTGTTTCTATGATTAACACTGCTCACCCATTGGCCGGCGGCGGAAATGCAGCTAACCGTGCAACCACTATGGCGGACTTGAACGAGACTTCTTTGGAAGATGCGTTGATTGATATCAGCACATTTACCGATGATAAAGGTCTTACTATCTCAGTCCAAGCCACTAAGTTGGTTGTACCTCCTCAGCTAGTGTTTGTTGCTGACCGTATCCTGAACTCGCAACTGCGTTCTGGTACTGCTGACAACGACGTAAACGCTATCAAGAACACAGGCGTTTTGCCTGGTGGCTACACGGTCAATCATTACCTGACTGACCCTGACGCCTTCTTCTTGCTTACTTCTGTCACTGAAAGTGGCGAAGGTCTCAAGATGTTCCAGCGTACTGCTATGGAAACCAATATGGAGCCTGACTTCAGCACAGGAAACATTCGATATAAGGCGCGTGAGCGTTATTCGTTTGGTTTCTCTGACTGGCGTGGCATTTACGGGTCGCAAGGCGCGTAACAACCATGTTGTATCTAAAGGGACCTTCGGGTCCCTTTTTTTATGCTTTGCTTTTTTCTGTCATTCCTTTAAACTGATATCACCGTGAAAACTTATTTCACACCGACAGACACGGCTGACGCTTACGGAGACGGTGTGAATACAATCTCTCGTAAGGAGAAATAAAATGAGCAATACAACTTTTAGCGGGCCAGTGCGCTCGCAGAATGGTTTTTCAGATATCACAGTAGCTGCCAACACTGGCGTTGAAACTACTAACTCTACTTATGGCAACAACGCTTCTATTGGCGGTACTCTTAAAGCTAAACGCTCTGTAGTCAAAACTTGGGAAGCCACAGCAGCAGTATCAGATACTTTAGCTATTGCTGATTCCGGTGCTATTGTTCTGATTCACGGAACCCTAGATAATGTTATTACTTTACCCGCCGCCGCTACTTCAACAGAAGGCGCGTATTTTGACTTCTTAGTAACTACCGCTGTAGGTTCTGGTAAAACAACGACTATTGCTATTCCTGCTGCAACAGGCAGTACTTTCTTGGCTCAAACGCAACTAGCAGCAGGTACTGCGGCTAACCCCGTTATTACAAACTCAGGTGATACTTTTACCTTTGTAGCTGGTTCAGGAATAGGGTCTAGGTGCCGTATTACTTGTATCACTGCGGTAACTGGTGGTAAGCAAGTATGGATGGCAAGCTCTGTAGGCACGCCTATCTCCACAGTAGGGTAATCAGCTTAAATAGAATGAGGCGGAGGGCCTATCGGTCCTCCAACTCTTTAGGAGAAATTTATGGCTTTTAAGTCAGACGTTAAATCAGTCTTTAAGACAGCTGGGGTTGCAGCCGATCCAAATGGAATATCTGCCACAGCAGGAGTCGGAAATAACGCAGCACTTGTAATCGGCGGCGCGTTGGCTTCTGGCGGTGCAGTGGCATTAAATGCAGGGCAGCTTGTAACTATACTTTCCGCTGGAGACGACTCAGGTAAATCTTTCACTATTGTCGGCACTGATATTACGGGTGCTGCCTTGACAGAAAGTCTTACAGGTGCAGATGACGCAACGGCGACCAGTGCAAACTTTTTCAAAAGTATCGCTTCTATAACCGCTGTTGGTAATCCAGCCGGTAATGTTACAGCAGGAGTTTCGGCTTCTTGTGCGGACATTATATTTGGTGGAAGAGCTCGGTTAAAAGGTTCTTACATTGTTAGTTCAGCAACAGCTGGAACCATTAAGTTTAGAGACGCTTCAATAACAGGTGAGATTCTAGTGGAATTTGGGACTGTTGCTAGTGCCACAGCTACTAGAGATATTACTATGCCTGATGAGGGAGTATTGTTTACCGGCGGAATCTTTATCACCTACACAGGTGCTACTTTTGCGTCCATGACAACCTTCCATGCGTAATGGCTACAACCGACGACGTTAAGAGAACGAAGTCTGGGAGACTTACCTATAGTGGTGAGTCGTTCCCTGGCTATAACAAACAGGTAAGGACGCCAGGAGCCAAGAAGAAGTTTAAGGTTCTTGCTAAGAAAGGCGACCAGGTAAAGCTGGTTCGCTATGGCGATTCTAAAATGAGTATTAAATCTGACCAGCCTGCACGGAAGAAGTCTTTTCGTGCTAGGCACAACTGCGATGCGGTGCAGAAGAAGAAAGATGTTTTCGCACCATCGTACTGGTCCTGCAAAAACTGGTGATAAATTATGAGTCAAATGCCTGGCGATATGGGTTCAATTATACTGGCGAGAAACAACTCTCCAGAGGATTTTAAGAGATATCAGGAATTAAACCTTCCTGATGTTAATTTGCCTCGACCAGGTGGCGAAATGCCGCAAATGCGGACTATGGAGTTTCGAGATCGTAACGGCAATGGCATCGATGATCGTGATGAGGCTACTGGCGGTCCAGCTCCTATGCCAGGCGGTCCTGTCATGGGCTACCCAGAGCAGAGATTTCCTCAGCCCCAGCCTCTGCCAGGTGGGGGTCTTTTTGACAGACTTCAGCCAGTCAAGCCACCAGGATTACCACAACCTCCTCGTATGGATGTGGGTGAGCCGGTAAGTCCGCCACTTGGCAGTATCGTTGCTCGGCCAGGAATAATGCCTGGGCAGCCGGACCAAAGAATGCCACCGCGCCCACCAGGTGCTGGGTCTCTTTTTGACACGCCTAATAAGAATGACTATAACCGTCTACTGGCTAATGCTTATCAAGATCAATACCGTAACGCCCCAAGCCCGTATGCAGCGCAAGCCGACTATCTAATGAATCGTCCGGTTTTTGATCGTGGTCCTAGGACTGACGATCCAATGTTTGCGTTTCGAGCAAAGGATGATCCTTTTGCTGCAATGAGAAGACAGCAGCCTGTTAGAGATGAGGCAAACGCCGCAGCAGCCGCTGCTGCCAAGGCACAACAGGATAAGCTTGCAGCAGACGAAGCTGCAGCAGCCCAGGCTGCACTTGATGCTACCACTGCAGAAGAAGCTGCAGCAGCTAAAGCTGAACAAGAAAGAATTGCTGCAGAGAAAGCTATTGCTGCTCAAGCAGAGACTGACAGGGTTGCTGCAGAAGCAGCCGCTGCTCAAGCTGCGGAAACTGCCGCGTCTGCCGCTGCACAAAAAGAAGCTGCCGATGCTGCTGCTGCAACACAGGCTGCTGCAGAAGCAGAATCTTTGCGGATTGCTAAAGAAGCTGAGAATCAGAGACAGGCTGACCTACAGGCGCGTCTTGCTGCAATGGAAGGCCAGTTTGGCGACTTTAATGGACGCTTTGGTAACTTTGATCCCGCAGCAATACAGGCTAACATTGCTGCAGCACAGGCTGCGTCTGCTGCTAATGCTGCAACTATTGCAGACACACCAGCAGTGGACCCAGACTTGCAATCTCGTATTGATGCCATGCAAGGACAGCTAGGTGACTTTAGTGGACGCTTTGGCGGCTTTGATCCTGCAGCTCTTAGAGCGCAGATTGAAGGTCTTAGTTTAGGCGATGGCGCAGGCATAGGAAACGAAGGAGGAGCTACCGCCCCTGGTTTTGTGGCGCCTACTGATAGGACTGTGCAAAAAAGCAGAGAAGGCGTTGTTGGTCGTAACCTTGGCGGAATGGACAAAGATGCTATTAGAGCTCGCATTGACGCTTTGCAAGGCGGCACACCTAAGCCGCAGATAGATCCTAGCTCGCTATTTAGTGATCCTGGTTTAGGTGGCGGACCAGTGCCTCGTCCAGGACCAGCCCCTAGGGTAGATAACCCAAGAGTAATGCCAGCACCTGCACCTGCCCCATCCGGTGATTTCCAGTCTAATGTTGACTTTATGAACCAGATGGCTACGCAGAACGCCCAGGTAGGATCAGACGGCCAGGCGGTAATGCCTAGTTATAGTTATGATCCTGCAACAAACGAGTATGTGCGAGATTCTTCGGCCTTTGGTTTGACAGGTGACACGGCTATCACTCGGTACAGTCCTGAAGAATTTCAGCAGGAATTTGGGCGCACGCTGAGTAAGCAGGGTTCTGCAGCGCCTAAGCCTAAAACCATGCCTAAATCCGCGCCTAAAGTTATAGCTGGACCTAAGCCTAAAGTAATAGTAGACCCTGTAAATCCAAAACCAAAACCTGTGCCTCGCGGAAAAATAACCGATAGACGAAAAGCTAAAAGAGGAAGAAGATAATGAATAAGAAAAGTATGCCTGGTTACGAAGACGGGGGCGAAACAAAGGTCATTAAGGAGTCAAGGAAGGCTTTGATAGATGCTATGGATGAAATAAGAAAACGCACTACTGGATCAGCAGCTGTTATGGCCCCCCGTGAAAAAAGAGCTGGCGGTCCTGGCTACGAAAAGTATAAAAAAGAAGCCGAAGCATTCCTTTCTAAACAGTTACGAAACATATCTGGTGCTGCTATCAGCAAACGTGAAATGAACGAAATGAAAAAAATATCAAAATTTAAAGACGGTGGTGCAGCTAAAAGTAAATCAAGTGGCCTCTATGGCCGTAAAAAAGGACGATAAGATGAATAAGAAAAGTATGCCTGGTTACAAAGACGGTGGTTCTGCAGCTAAAAGCAGAGGCGGACCTAAGAGCAATAACTGCGGTTTGTTTGGCCGTGTTCAAGGTAAGATGAATGGCGGTGCTATGCAGCCTATGGGTGGGCGTCAGAACCTAGCTAATGAAGAGACTAACCGACCAAACTTTGGTAGAGATACTACAAACTATCAATACCGAAACGCAAGCAAGGACATGGGTAGAGCGGCTCCAATGAAACCTCCTGGCGGTATGAAAGGCGGCGGCATGCCAAACATTAGTAATAAGCTGCGGAGACCCTAATGGCTGTTAGCGGAACTAAGACATTTGAGCTAGATGTAGCTGAATACGTTGAGGAAGCATTCGAGCGATGCGGCCTTGAGCTGCGTACTGGTTATGATCTCAAGTCCGCTAATCGCTCTCTAAACCTGATGTTGGCAGAATGGGCCAACAGAGGGTTAAATCAGTGGACGGTTGCCCAGAAGGCAATCCCTATGGTTCTGGGGAGCGTTGAGTACAATGTAGACGCCGTAAATCCTACAGCGACTATTGATGTCTTAGATGTTTTTGTGAGGGAGACTATTGGCGGTAGAGCAACTGACGTTCCGTTAAGCAGGATGTCCAGGGCTGAGTATTCACACCTGGCTACCAAGACAACTACCGGTAAGCCTAACCAGTTTTATATTAATAAAGCCCTTAGTCCTACTATTACCGTTTGGCCTTCACCTGACAAGAACAGCACCTATACGTTGTATTGTAATGCTCTTACCAGGATGGACGATGCTGGCGCTGGTGCCAACACTATGGACCTGCCTTTTCGTTTCTATCCCTGCCTGGCAGCAGGACTAGCTTATTACCTGGCGCTAAAGAAGGCACCGGAGAAAGTTGGCATGCTAAAGCAGATGTATGAAGAAGAGTTTCAAAGAGCATTGTCGCAAGATGAAGAGCGGGCGTCATTTAGAATTGCACCCGATTTACGCGGATATAACATTGCCTAATGGCTTTTGCATCTAATAAAAGAGCATACGGAATCTGTGATATCACAGGGTTCCGTTATCGCCTAAAAGATATGAAGAAGACCTGGGACGGTCTTTTAGTGGGACCGGATCAATGGTCCCCTAAAGAACCGCAGCTCATGCCAAAGCCTACGCCTATAGATCCGCAGGCATTGAAGGACCCAAGACCGGACCCATCTTCAGATGGAAATGACAACACCGTATTCACCATGTACGCAAGCGTTGGTGATGGTATTTTAGGCACAACTTTGCAAACATTTGCAATAGGTGCTAGTGTAGGATCTGTGGAGGTAACTA
>Ga0209815_1000954_pt1 | contig 20208 bp, 7 predicted proteins | sample CoawatmetaG00DNA_FD_187507 | JGI IMG/M metagenome (GOLD analysis project Ga0209815, IMG submission 187507) | Marine microbial communities from the West Antarctic Peninsula - Coastal water metaG002-DNA (SPAdes) (version 2) | ecosystem: Environmental > Aquatic > Marine > Coastal ...
ATGTAAAGCTTAATCAGGACTATAGTAATTTAAACGATGAAGCTTTGTTAAAAGAGTACTACACTCAAACAAAACCTCATTTAAATAAAGAAGAAATTAACTTTCTTATGGACGATCAATTCTCTTATGACGAAGACACAGAGGACGATAGAGATATAAGAAGAAAAAAATTAGCGTTAAAAGAGCAAGTTGCTGACGCTAAAAGCCACCTAGACGGGCAAAAGTCTAAATACTACGAAGAGATTAAAATGGGTTCTAAACTTCCAGAGGAAGCTCAAAAAGCCATGGATTTTTTTAGTAGGTACAACAAGGAGTCAAAAGAAACAAATAAGCATAGCGAACTTCAATCTAAAACTTTCACACAAAAAACTAACGAAGTTTTTAACGATCAATTCAAAGGTTTTGAATATAAAGTCGGTGAAAAAAAATATAGATTTAATGTTAGTGACGCTGATAGTGTTAAAGGTGAACAGAGCAGTATTAATAATTTTGTAGGAAAGTTTCTTGACAAAAATAATTTAATCAAAGATGCTCATGGTTACCATAAATCACTATTTACAGCTAACAATGCGGATGCTGTTGCCAATCATTTTTATGAGCAAGGCAGGGCGGACGCTTTAAAAGATAGCATTGCTAATTCTAAAAATATTGATATGGCACCTAGACAGTTAAATAAATCTGTCGAGGTAGGTGGTATTAAATATAAGGTTTTAGGTAATAACTCTTCTGACTTCAAATTTAAAATTAAAAATAAATAACAATTTAAAAAAACAAAATTATGGCAATTACTGCAGGAAGTGTGTTAAATAGTACACCAGCAAGTGTACAACAAGCACTATCTTCCAATTATTTAGACTTAGCGACATCAGCGGGAGCTGGATGGGCGCAACAATATGTACCGGATCTTATGGAGAAGGAAGCTGAGGTGTTCGGAAGTAGAACAATTTCAGGATTTCTTTCACAAGTAGGAGCTGAAGAGGCTATGACCGCTGATCAAGTGGTTTGGTCTGAACAAGGTAGATTACATTTATCTTACAAAGGTACGGTAACCACAAAAGCTGGGGGTACTGTGGTAGCAGGTGGTCTTTGTGCGGTATCTCATGATATTGACGATAACCCTTTAACAATAACTCATGGTATTAGAGTAAATGATACTGTTATTATTGCCGGTTCTGCTGGAGTAGTAAAGTGTTTAGTTACTGAAGCAATTTTATCTTCTGCTGCTTTTGAAGTAGCTCCTTATGGTTTTGCATCTTTAGATGCTGTTGGTTTTGAGGATGATGATGTAATTACTATCATGGTTTATGGTTCTGAGTTCCAAAAAGGTAGAAGTTATAATACTGGTGCTGATGTTGGTAATAACGGTACAGCTACTGATTCAAGAGGCGGTAACGAGCCACAATTCAAATCTTTCATGAACAAACCAATTATAATGAAAGACTACTACGAAGTTTCAGGTTCTGACGCTTCAAGAGTTGGATGGGTTGAGGTTGCTTCTGAAGATGGGCAAGCAGGTTACTTATGGTATTTAAAAGCAGCTTCTGATACTAGAGCGCGTTTTACTGATTACTTAGAGATGGCAATGTTAGAATCAAAAGTCGGTGGTATAGCTGATGCTGGTACAACAGGTGCTCCGGTATCTGCAGCTGATTTAACTGATACTGCGTTTGATATCGCTGCTACTGGTGTAAGAACTGGTACTCAAGGTTTATTTGATGCTATTGAAACAAGAGGTAATGTTACTTCTGGTGTTACTGGTGTTACTGGACCTACTGATTTAGCGGAATTTGATTTAATCTTAGCTGAATTTGATAAGCAAGGAGCTATTGAAGAGAACATGATGTTCTTAAATAGATCTACTTCGCTAGCAATGGATGACATGTTAGCTTCTATGAATTCTTATGGTTCAGGTGGTACTTCTTACGGAGTATTCTCTAACTCAGAAGAAATGGCTTTAAACTTAGGCTTCTCTGGTTTTAGACGTGGATCTTACGATTTCTACAAGTCTGACTTTAGATACTTGAATGACAAGGCTACAAGGGGTGGTATTAACGCTGCTAATGCCGCTAACGCTATTAGAGGGGTTATTATTCCAGCTGGAACATCTAATGTTTATGACCAACAATTAGGTAGAAACCTAACTAGACCATTCTTACACGTTCGTTACAGAGCTTCTGCAACTGACGATAGAAGAATGAAATCTTGGGTTACTGGTTCTGTTGGAGCTTCTACATCTGCTTTAGATGCAATGCAGCTACACATGTTATCAGAAAGATGTTTGATTACACAAGGTGCTAACAATTTCATGTTAATGAACTAAGCACTATTTATATTTAAAGAGGTTGGGGGTAATTCCCCAACCCCTTTTATTTTTATTAATTATTATTATATTATATTATGGCTAAAAAAGCTAACACAAAGAAAGTTGAGGTAGAACCTCAAATCGAAACAATGGAAGAAGTGGTTACAGAATTTTTTGAAGACACTGTAATTGCTGAACCAAAGAAAAAAATTATTGCAGAGCCCCCAAAAACAAAAAAATGGGAGATCAAAGACAGGGTTTACCACTTAAAAAACAATACCAAACCAATGTCAAAAACCGTTAGATCTTCAAATATCTTTTGGTTTGACGAGGAAAAAGGATATCAAAGAGAACTTAAATACTGCCAAAACCAACAAACATGCTTTGTTGATGAAATGAAGGGCGACCAAAGATTATCACACATTATCTTTAGGGCTGGTAATTTATTCGTACCTAAAGATGAAACGGTTTTACAGAAAATGCTTTCGTTATATCACCCTCACAGAGATAAGGTGTTTTATGAGTTTAAACCATCTGAAACAGCAGCTAAGCAAATTGATAACTTAGAGTTAGAAGCTGATGCGATTGTAGCGGCAAGAAACATGGATATTAATATGGCAGAGGCTGTTATGCGCGTTGAGTTAGGATCTAAGGTGTCTAAGATGAGTTCTAATGAACTTAAACGTGATCTATTATTATTTGCTAGAAGAAATCCTGCTTTGTTCTTAGATCTCATAAATGATGAGAACGTTGTACTTAGAAACTTTGGTATAAAATCAGTTGAAGAAGGTATATTAAAATTATCATCTGATAATAGAACGTTTACTTGGGCTTCTAATAAAAGAAAGTTAATGAACGTTCCTTTTGACGAGCATCCTTACTCAGCATTAGCCGCTTGGTTTAAGACTGACGAAGGAATGGAGATTTACTCCAATATTGAAAAAAGGTTAAATTAATAACCACTCATATCCCTGGTGATTTAAAAGTCATCAGGGTAATATGAATCATAGAAACACATTATAATATTATGGAAACAAGTGATAATACATATAAGGCAAAAGGAAATATTGGCGTTGGCATAACCACTAAGATTGAAAAGATTAATAAATCCAAGGGCTTAGGAGATACTGTGGAAAAATTTACTAAAGCAACAGGTATATATACGTTGGCTGATATGGCCGCTAAGTTTGTTGGTAAAGAAGATTGCGGATGTGGGCAAAGAAAAGATAAGTTAAATAATATGTTTCCTTACAAATAACAAATATATGGCGATAGAAATAGATACAGTATACCAAAGAGTTTTAGCTATAGCTAACAAAGAGCAAAGGGGTTATATAACACCTCAAGAATTTAACCTATACGCTAACCAAGCACAGTTAGAAATATTTGAACAATATTTTTATGATTTAGACCAAGCATTAAAATCAAACGGTGATGCTAGTGCATCGCTCTCAAATGTAGTTGAACTAGTCAATAATAAACTATCTCCATTTACATCTATTCACGAAGTTGTATATGGCACAACATACAAAACAATACACCCCACCAGCTTATTGCCAATATATAGAACTGGCACAATATTTGTTGGAGGATATACGGCTGTTAAGGTTAGGGAAAATGAGGCTAACAATTTAATTGGCTCTACATTTCATAAAAAAGCGTTAGATAAAGATCCTATTTATAGAGATAGTCTTTTGAACCATGAAGATATATCGGTTTTTAATTCTACGGGCCAGCTGTCAACTGGAGTTACTTGTGAGTATATTGTTAAACCAGCTAACACAGAGTGGGGATACACCGTGGTTGGTGGCAAGGCATTATACAATGCTAGTAGAAGTACAGATTCAAACCTACATTCTTCTGAGGAATCAGAGTTTGTAAACAAAATATTATTGCTATCTGGCATTAGCATGAAGCAACCTGATATAGTTCAAGCCGCAGGTGGTTTAATACAATCCCAGTTAGCCGAACAAAAGCCATCGAGTACAAGCCAGCGATAAAATTAAAAAATAAACAATGGGATTAATAAGTCAAACTCAACAAGCATATTATGGAGGAACCAACATTGGTAACTACCAATTTACTTCTTTATCAGATATAATAAGTAATTTTACAGCCGCGTATGTTGGAAGTGGTAAAATATTACAAAGTGTTAATAGAGCTGATATTTCATTTCACGCACACAGAGCTTTAGCCGAGTTGTCTTTTGATACTTTTAAATCTTGTAAGTCTCAAGAGATCACACTACCACCATCACTACAAATGTTGCTACCGCAAGATTATGTAAACTACACTAAAATTTCTTGGGTCGATTCTAAAGGTATCAAGCACTTGCTTTATCCAGCGTCAAAAACATCTAACCCTTTAAACCCAAACCAAAATCCTGACGGAACATTTGACTTTGACCACGACAATGATGGCAATACAACAGACGCTGGTGAAACAGAGTTAAACTATACCGACTCGGATACGTGGACTAGTTATCAAGGGGGCACAATTGCAGAGAATACGCAGGGTGATTATCAAGACGATATTTACTGGAGAAAAAACGGCAGTAGATTTGGCTTAGACCCTCAACACGCTCAAAGTAACGGATCTTTTTATATAGACTGTGTTTCAGGTAAAATACATTTTAGTTCTAATGTAGCTGGAAAAACTGTAGTTTTAGATTACATCAGTGACAGTTTAGGTACTGATGGAGAAATGCAGGTTCATAAGTTTGCTGAAGAAGCGGTTTACAAATGGATAGCGTACGGGTGCTTAATATCAAGATTAGGGGTTCCAGAGTATGTCATAAACAGATTTAAAAAAGAAAAAATTGCTGAGACTAGAAAAGCAAAATTAAGATTATCAAACATTAAGATAGAAGAAATAAGCCAGGTACTAAGAGGTAGATCTAAGTGGATTAAACATTAAAATATAATATGCCAGAAATAAAACACAATTTTATAAAAGGTCGTATGAATAAAGACCTTGATGAAAGGTTAGTTGCAGACGGAGAATATAGAGATGCGCTGAATATTCAAGTTGTTACTTCTGACGGCTCCGATACGGGTACAGCACAAAACATAAAAGGTAACACACTAAGAAGTATTACAAATGATATGTATTGTGGTGATTATGGGGCTTGCGGCGCCAGTGTAATTGGCGCGGGTAAATATGATGTTGAGGGGTGTGTAACCGTCGGTACAGTGACTAATCCTACAAAAAACACTATATTGTGGTTGCAACATCTAAACTATAAGGCATATAATTTAGGCGCTAACTTATGGCAAGTGCTAGAGTTTGATAGGATACTTGAATACAATACGCTTACTAATTCTGTTACCCCAGTACTTGTAGATAATTACAAAACAACAACATACAACAAGTTAGCGGCTAAAGGAAGTGTCACCGGAATGGTTCTCAACCCTAACGCGTTGGGGCTTAAAACACAGGGTATTAGAGTTGGTATGGAGGTTAAATGCTGGGATGCTAATGGTGATAATGTTTGGGCTACTTTTGGTAATGCTCATTATATACACGAAGATGTTATTGTTACAGTTGTAGACGTTGTGCCAAATACATCTATAACGCTTTCTCGTAGTAACCACGCTACGGTGGCTGGAACAACTTACACAGAGGATACAGCTCCTGGCGTAATTACATTTAGCTTACAGTCTGAATTAACTTTTGAAGAAGACCGGGTTCTAAATTTAAACGAAGATAGGTTAGTAACAGGTATTAATATTGTCGATGACATGTTATTTTTCACCGACAACGAGACTGAGCCAAAAAAAGTACATATTGAAAGATCAAAATTAGGTACCCAAGACTTATTGAGTCACACAAAGGTTTATGCCAATGGAATTCTTTATGATGGAAATTCCGGTAATAAGCTAGAGTACATTAAAGAAAAGCACATAACCGTTATAAAGAAATCCCCTTTATTTCCTCCAACTTTAGAGGTTTCTAACACGTTAAGGGGTGGTGGTGCTTCTATAGTAAATACAGTGGCTCCAAATTACCCAATATTTAGCAACAACGCAATAGGTGGCTTTAGTGGTTCTTGTGCTTCGTTTAGTGGTGCATACGTTTTGCAAGAAGACGGGTTTATGTTTAACAACGCATCATCCCCACCCGGGCTTTATTTTATAGATGATGATATCAATGTGGCAAACCCAACCACAACAATATTAATACCTAATGGTGGTGGTGATATAAATTGGTTGCCGCTTGACAAAATAATACTAAAAGCAACTTCGGTAAGCCAGGGTATAGCTAATATACACGAAGTACATGCCGTAGTTTTAGCTGTTCCGCAATCTTATGATAACCAGGTTTCCACCGCTAAAGAATGTTATGCACATCAAAATGGCTACTCGTCAGTAAGCATAGAGTTTACTTCTATACCTACTGATATTCCCACAAACTATGATGAAATAGTGAGTTGGGACATAACCTTAAATCAAGAGAAAGAATCTATATTTAGGTTTAAGTTTCCTAAGTTTTCATACCGCTGGAAATACGAAGATGGAGAGTACTCTTCTTTTTCCCCTTTTACAGAAGCTGCTTTTGTCCCTAGTAAGTTTGATTACATGCCTAGGAAGGGTTTTAATCTTGGTATGACAAATGACATAAGGATGTTAAAGCTGTCAGATTTTGTTAATATGGAAACGCCGGACGATGTTACTGAAATAGACATCTTGTATAAAGAATCTAATTCGCCTAACATATATACTGTAAAAACAATAAAAAAAGAACGTGGTGCGGGAATAAATGGCACGCCAACTCCAGCTGATATAGAATGGACAAGCGATTTGTTGAGTATAGAGTCAGATATTATATACGCTAGCGTACCATCCAACCAGTTGTTAAGACCTTGGGATAATGTCCCTAGAAAAGCTTTAGGCCAAGAAGTTACCGCTAACAGGTTAGTGTTTGCGAATTACTTGCAAAACTATGATTTAATACGTGAAACCGGGGAGGTTGTAAGTCCTAACCTATCAATGTCTATTAGCGACGTTATATATAACAATCCTGATTTACCAAAGTTTTCTATAGACGACACGCCAGACGCTAAAATGCCTGAAAGATCTGTAAAGTCATTACGAACATATCAAATAGGTATAGTATATAAAGATGTTTACGGAAGAGAAACACCGGTATTAACAAATTACAACCCAGCAGGCAACGTGATGTCAATGTATTTAGATAAGCTTAGGGCTCAAAAATACAATCAAATAGTTGTTAGTAAGTCAAATTTTTCAAATAATTTAGAGCATCCAGAATGGGCTGATTCGTTTAAATTTTTTGTCAAAGAAACATCTAACGAGTATTATAACTTAGCTATGGACCGCTGGTACCAAGCGGAGGATGGAAATGTTTGGCTTTCTTTTCCATCTTCAGATAGAAACAAAGTGGATGACGAGACGTTTATAATTCTAAAAAAACAACACGACAACGATAATCCAGTAGAAGATAGGGCAAGGTATAAGGTTTTAGCAATTGAAAATACTGCACCTGAATTTATAACTAAGAAAAACTTTTCATTTGGAGATGTTGTTACCTCGTTTGCACCTACAGGTTTACCACTAACAGATTCTAAGTTTGTTGATATCAACACTCTTACTTTTACAGCCACTAGTTTAGGTGGTACAATATTTCCTGAAAAAGAAAAAAACCTAAAACTTAGAGTTTCAACAGCAACAAACAAGTCTTTTTTCTATAAAATCAGTGACATGACAGAGATTGGTAGTGTTGTTAGAATCACTATTGATGGAGCTTTTGGCACAGACATGGACTTCACAGGTGATGGCAGTGGCGGTGTTGTTGGTGGTATATCACTAGAAATTGTTCAAGAAAGAAAAGAGCCTACCAAAGAGTTTCAAGGAAGGTTTTTTATTAAAATACATAGAGATGTAGATTTAGAAGCAAATGTTTTGCAGCAATCAACAACTCAGGATTTTGTGGTTGTAGATACTTTAAGGTTTGCAGCTCTAAATGTTGGAGAGCTAAATGCAAGCGCTGGCATATATGGATTTGATGCTACTACCGGGGGCAGTATATCAGCTACCGCAAAACAGCCTTGGGAGCTTTTAAAGCAAGCGAAGTTTAGTGGCTCATCAGACTGGGGTCACAAAGAATATCTAGATCCAATAGATTTACAATTGGTTAAACAATTTTGGAATTCCGATAGAGGTGGCGCACTAGCCAACACCAACTCTTTGCAGTATAGTGTTCCAGCTCCCGCTGCTAGTGGGTCAAGTGGAACAGGTTATGTTTCCGGAGATGCGTGGAATAGATTTTCTTGGTTTATAGATTCCCAATGGGGCGAAAACCCTATTAAAAACGGTATATCTTATAGCGCTTCTAAAACTTATGGCTACGGAGAGGAACTAAAAGTCTCTGAAATATTAGCTGCAGACGGAGGTGGTGGTCATGGAGCTGACTTCGCAATGGGGCACGTAATACAGGGTGGTAACACTGCGGACTTGACGAGTACTGGGTATTTGTCTGGTCTTTTAGGTTCGAATTTTGTTGGAGTTAGTGGTGATGGCAATGGTACGGGGTTAGACGCAACTAGTTGGTTGCCAAATGTTAACAATAAGGTTGGTAAAAGGCAGGGAAATAATGGATTTAGCGGTCCAATAGACAACAACGTATATAAGCTTGGTGTTTCTAGAATTATTACACCAACATCCTCAGGGGTACCAAATGTATGGTTAAACGTAGACAGAAACCATGAGTCCAACGCGTGGACAGGATTCACAAATCCACACTTAAAACCTGCGCCAGGAGCATTCCCTTTTCCAAACACAACTGGAGGTTCTCTACATGTATTTAATGATATAGATGAGTTGCAGTATCGATTTATAAATCCACAAGGTGGTACACCTGCAATTGATGCGAATAGTTATTACTTACAAGGCGACTATGAAACTGTAGATAGAGACCTATATGTAGTTGCAAATGGATTCAACGCACATAAGTTTACCGCACAACACGATGGCACTATCGTTCAAATGAATGCGCAGTTTCAAGTAAGACCCGCTTTAGATTGCGATTCAGACCATCCAACAGATCCTTATGGCGAAATACAGTTTGCAGTAAATAATTTGTTTCCACAGGGGGCTGGGCAAGTGGCACTGGCAGGTAGGACATATGGGGACACGAATTTAGGTGTTTCTGGCTCAATTGGAAGTTTTAAAGAGTTGGTTGTAAACGTTCCTGATGCGCTACCTGGGCAAAATAATATTGGGCAGCCTGTTCTATCTACGGCAAAATTATTTAGGTCTGATTACCAATGGGATCCTCAACCATTTCCTCACACCAAAACCACGGGTGGTGAGTGCCCTGGATGCATGCATACTGGTAACTTTAGAGGTGAAATTCCAGATTCTATGGCTGCTTTAAATGGAGGCCAGCCAGCTGGGGGTCTAACAGGTATCAACGTCAGGTTAAAACTATATCACAATAATACTACCTTTCCAGAAAACGTAGCTAGTGGCCATGTTTTAGCCGATGAATCAACTGGATTTGTACCAGAGCAAATGGGTAATGCGTTAAGTTTTACGTCCTTAGAAGAGTTAGATAGCCCTAATTATTTAGCAACTTTAACTCCTGGCTCAGTAATGAGTAGGGGTGATCATTTTTTTGCTAAAAACGATACAAGATTACAGTTAATACTAGCGGTAGACCATCAAGCTGCTGGTAATCGCATAAAATTAAATGCAGGGGAATCTGTTTGGCTAGAGTTAGAATCTTATGAGAAAGAGTTTAATTACGAGCATCATATAAGTGAGCAAAATTTTTCGGCTTGGTATAACGCTATGCATGAGGGCTGGATAAATGCGCACCCGTCGCTTGTCGCTGATCTAGGAGTAAACCCTGGTAATGTAGAGGCTGGTTCGGGCTTGGTTTGGGATGGGCCAGATTTTCCGTTTGGTGATGCTCCTGATATTGGTATTGCCGATAACTCAGGTAATTATCCAACTAGAAGAGAACAGTATACGTTAGCAAACGCACACTATAAGTTTAGAGGTAATTATGGCGGTCCTATTGAAATTGTTGAGGGCAGTGAGTTAGATTGCAACCTTAATCAAGACTTCACCCATGATTTGATAACATCACAAATGGAGGCAAATGTAAATCTCGGAGTCAGTGATGGTAATGAACTTGGTAAAATTAAACGCCCAATATGGGGTGACGCAATGCACCCTTGGGATGATGGGTCATACTACTTTGGAACGCCTAAATTTGCTAATGATGGGGCTGCCTCAGCATATACTTACTCGGGTACCCCAACAGCATTTTGGCACGACACTTTTCTAACAAAAGATCGTGTAGGTAGGTTGTTTGGCGGTGTGGCATTGCCTACTGGATTTAACACAAATAAAGACGACATAGTAGATACAAGTGTTAGTTGGGCTAATCTTTGCAATAGCGTCACTAACGATGCTGGTTGCGAACAAAAAACTCTCGGAAACAACATAGTTTACTCCCCAACATATCACCCTGAAGACACGTGGAACTTTCAAACAGCATATTGGCACTACATATTTGGATCTTTTCCTGGAGGTGTAATGATGACGGCTGTGGAGCAAAAGATAGCTGGTTGGTATGGTGGAGGATGCCAAGATACTTTCTGTCAAAAAGCACATAACAAAATAAACGAAGCTTCACCTTTAAATCGAATTCCGGACAGCTTCTTAACATCACTTGCACTTAATCAGTGGGCGGGCGATTCGCATGCAACGGGGGTGGTTGATGGAGTTGGTAACGGCGCTGCTTCAGACGGGGACTATTCAGTCTCTGGAGGGGCGAGAGTGTATTCTAGGCGAAAAAATCATTACAACCCATTTGCTTTTGGTAAGCAAGACAGTATTGTTGATTGGGGACTTCTTAATCACAAGCATAGCTTGCTTTTTGGTGTTGATGGAAGGTTAGGGTCTCACTCTCGCATAGCAACGGCTACAATCAATTCGAGCAATTTAAAGCACATAATACAAGCGGTTTCCTCAGGTAATTATATTAACTATTCTTTTCAATGGGATCCAGCTGACAAAGCTTATAACTATGGTTATCCACTGTTATTTCCTTTTCACAAAGAAAGCAATGGGGCAACATATGATTATGACGCATCAACAAATGCTATAGGAAGCATTGGCAACTGGAATACTTCGGCTACGAACCACGACGATATTGATGGTTGGATTGGAACTAGAATAGGTGAGGATGCAGCTAATCTTTGTGATTATTGCAACCACACTTACAGCCCAAGGGCAGATAGTAACTTTACGCTTTTAAAAGGTTTAGTTGCTAGTGGTAATATTCACAGCGGCCTAGTTCATGACATGACTACATCATTTAACCCCGCATTACCTGCTGTGATAACACTTCACGGTGAACCTAATTTAGGTGCTGAGCTTGACGCTACTTTTGCTGGTAGCCAATTGGTAGAATTTTGGGATGGAGGGCTAAATTTTGTTGGTAGCATGCTTCAGCCACAAACAATCGTAAGCAGTGTTGGTGCTGGCGTAGCAGGTACCGGTTTTACTAGTTATGATTTAAGCCTAAGCAAAACACTCAACACTACTCTTAGTTGGAATTCTGGCGCTTTTATCTTGCTTGCTAACGGCGGTAACTCTAACACAGCTAATGGCAGTAATCCTAGAGTATCACTTATAAACTCATCTACAAACACAGATGTATTATTACATCCGACACCATGGTCAGATGATTTAAGAGATATATACTACGCGCCATCAACTGGTGGTTTGGTAGTGAACGCTAGCTCTTGGTACAACGATACTTATCATAGCATTAGTAGCGCTATTCCAAACGTTTCTAGTGCTAAAGATTTTTCAGGCTACGGGCTTCATGATGAGGGTAAAAAACTACACTTATCTTTTGGGGGTATAAACAACACTATGGAAAGCTGGAAAAAAGCAGCGTACAATCTAAACGTATGGCATCCTGAATTATCATCAAATTTAAACAACTTAAAATCTAGTGGTAGTTACTTTAGATTTAGAGAAGATCCTAACGGTTGTATATTCAAGATAAACTCAACCATAAACAGTTACGATCAAAACACAAACGGTATTGGTATTAGAAACTATATGCCTGCTTATGAAAACACCTCCGAAGAAGAATGGGACCATCCTAGTTTTAACGCAACTCACGCACTTGATGATGTACAGGATCCTTATAGTAAGCGAGTTAGGTTTTATTTAGAAGTAGAATACACTGGCTGGAACAGAAACACTACGACTGACTTGTACGAGCAAAATCAAGATGCACTTGCTACTCACATGGGTATTGGTCACAAAAACAATGTATCTGCTAGCCCTGGTGTTTTTCCAGAGCTAAAATACAACCCGGTACTAGGGGTGCAAGGCAAGCCGGTTTCAAGTAATTTTATTGGTAGTAATCCGTCAATACAAGGAGAACTCTACAATACATTAGAGTTTGTTAGCCCAGATTGGGATGGGTCTGAAGACTTTACAACAACAAACCCAGCTATTTGGGAAACAGAGCCTAAAGAAGATTTAGACTTAGACATTTACCATGAGGCTAGTCCATCTTATCCTATTAATTTAAACGAGCATAATGCCGAGAACTATTTTAAAATAGGGTCTGTAGTTACTAGTCCAAGCTCTAATATAAATGCTTTCATGGTATTAACTGGTATTGCCATGGTTAACGGTGATGTTGAGTTAACAATTGATACTAATGGTACCACGCTTGCTTCCAGTGATATTAATTACGCTTCTAACAGGGTTTTAAGGTTTACAATACAAGATGGTAGTTATGTAGAAGCTGTTATCAAGAGATATTACTATACCCTTGGTAATTGGACCGGTGTTGTCACGGTTGAATCAACAAGCACGCTTGACAAAGATTCTAGTTTTGGATTACCATATTTTAATTGTTTTTCGTTTGGAAATGGAGTTGAATCTGATAGAATAAGAGATGATTTTAACGCCGTTACAATCGGTAAAGGTGTTAAAGTCTCTACAACTATTGGCGAGCAGTATAAAGAAGAAAGAAGAAAAAGTGGGTTTATTTTCTCTGGTATATACAACAGTAACAGTGGTGTGAATCAATTAAACCAATTTATATCGGTAGATAAAATAACAAAAGAATTAAACCCCGTTTATGGAAGCATACAAAAACTGCACGCTAGAGACACTGATATTATTACTTTTTGCGAAGATAAGGTTTTAAAGGTTTTAGCAAACAAAGATGCGTTGTTTAACGCGGATGGTAATTTTCAACTTTTATCTAGTGACAAGGTTTTAGGACAAGCAGTACCTTATGCCGGTGACTATGGTATATCTAAAAATCCTGAGTCTTTTTCTAGTTATGGTTATAGAAATTATTTTGTAGATCAAAAAAGAGGTTGCGTATTAAGGTTGTCTAAAAACGGCATTGAACTGTTGTCTGATTACGGTATGAGTGGATGGTTTAGAGATAATTTAGATGCAAACGAGCATAGCATAAGTAAGGTAATTGGCACGTACGATCCACATGGTAATAATTATGATGTTACAATTCATCGTGATACCTCAGACAAAACAATATCCTTTAACGAAAAAACAAATAGTTGGGTAAGTTTTAAATCGTATATACAAAACCTAGGTATAGGGTTAAATGGTAAATACTATACTTTTAAGCAGGGTGAGATATGGGAGCATTACTCTAATTTTTACCGAAACAATTTCTACAAAAGTTTTGCTACGTTGAATCAGCTGCATTACAACTCTACTGTTGAATTTATTTTTAACCAAAGTCCTGATGTGGTTAAAAGCTTTAACACGATAAACTATGAGGGTACAGCTGCTAGGATAACACAGAATGCACCTACTTCTGTTCAAGAAAAACTAGATGGTGTTTCTTACTCTAGTCATGATGGTTCTAGACCACCTTCGGGGTTTGGAGAATACTTTAACAATTCCGCAAATGTTTTAGGTTGGTATGTTAATTTAATAACCACTAACTTGCAGTCTGGAAAAACTATAGAGTTTAAAAATAAAGAAGGAAAATATTATGCGCCTATAAAAGGAGAGAAAACAATTTACAGTGCTAGTAGTAAACCTGGAAACATAGATACCAGCGAGTTATCTGTTCAAGGAATTGGAAGTGCAATGACTATTGAAGATTTTACTAGTCCTACTGGAGCTCCACAGGACTACGTACTTTCTATTAGCGCCGATTGTTGGAGTGGGGTTATTTTTGGTTGTACAGATCCAACAGCTAGTAATTATGATCCGCTAGCTACAGCGGAGTTTCCTGTTAGTAGCTGCTGTAGTGATCTTGGTTGTATGAATCCAGTTGCCTCCAACTATAATCCTACAGCTTGTGCTCCCGACCCGTTAAATCCTTGTTTAGGTCTTGTTTATGGGTGTACGGATAACCCAGCAAGCTCAGCTAATATAAGGTACAAACAAAAAGTGTGGCCGTTGATAGGGTTTTATGCTGTTGGATTTGGCGGTAACAATTACAATGCTTTGGCAAATGTTGATAATGGATCTTGTTGTTATTATGAAGGTTGTAATGATCCAACAGCGTTAAACTATAATGCAAATGCAACATGTAATGATAGTTCTTGTGTCGCAATAATTTATGGTTGTACTGACCCCACTGCATTCAACTACTATCCTGGAGCAAATGAAAATGATCCAAATAATCCTTGTTGTTATGTTAAAGGTTGTACGGACCCTACGGCAAACAACTATTTAGCCACGGCTTGTATTGATGATGGTACATGTACATATAGTTATGGGTGTATGGATTCAACAGCGCTTAATTATGATGCAAATGCTACATCTCAAGGGTCTACTATCTGTTGTTTTCAAGAAGGCTGCATGGATGACACGGTAGGGCGTTGGGTTAATTTTATTGGTAAGTGTAGAGATGGAGTAGATCCAGGAACTTCAATAACACAGTGTGATTACCCTTGTACTGTGGCGGGCGCTGTATATGGCCAGTGTGGATGGTTAAGATATGGAACGTTTAAATCGCAACCTAGTTGTCAAAGCACTCAAACTTTAAATAACCCTGGAAATGGGTACACAACCGCTTATGATATTGATTATATTGTTTATGACGCTGCTGGCCAGGTGGTATCCACACAAACACAAACGGGTATAAAAGACTATTCCGGGTTTACAAATATTGCGGCTAACACGTACGATTGGTGTGGAATCGATATCGCAGAAGGATGTCGCGATTTAACTCCTGGTGATAACCAAGATGTAAATGGATACTGTAGTAACGGTATTACATTCGTTGGTATTGGCGTTGGCGGGTGTGTAGGCACGGGTTATTATTGGGAAAGTGTTGATATACCTACTTGGTGTTCTGATCCTGACCAAACCCTATATCCGTATGGAAACGGAACAGATCTACCACTACCAAGTGGAGTGGGCTCTAATTACAGTATAACAGCGTTTAGATTAGCAAATCTTCAATGCCCTGGTCATAACAGTAATGAATGTGATTTAAGTGGTTGCACAGATGATAATTATGCCAACTATGATGCATTAGCTACTATTGATGATGGTTCTTGTAATAACATTGCCTATTGCCCGGCTACAGCACCGTTTCATTATCCAGGGGCAGTCAATCCAGATGGAAGCTTCCTAACCGCTGGCTACATGGATACTAGCGGTTCTTATACGATAGCCCCTGCTTTCACATACAGTGGGGCTATATCTCCAACTGTAAAAATAAAAACATACTCTGATGACAAACAGATGGAAAAACTGTTTGATGGTATATCAGCGACTAGTGGGGTGTTATCAGATCCATCAAACGTAGCTTCTACCACCGGAATAGCTGATGGTACCTGTACTGTGTGTTTAAAAAATGGATGGGGCTCTTATAGTAGTGGCGTTGATATGTTTTACTGCAGTCAATTTGGTTTGACGAGCACCGGTGGGCTTGCTACACAATACGCTATATACGACAGTGAACAAGTGGTGCAACACACTTGTGGTAACCAATTAAGCACCACGTTACAAACAACTTGGGGTGGTGATGCGGTTAGTCCTATTAACGAAAATCAACTGCATACCACTTGGCCTTACCGCTTAAACAACTATGGAGTACCTCTTATAAACAAGTCTAGAATTGGGATGTTTAATTACGATTTTAATTCATTGCAAGATCTTATACAACTAGAGTACTTGAACCTTGACGGACATCAAGTTGGCGCAATAGTTGGGTTGAGAAACAACATACATTTAAAGGAATTGTCCCTAATGGAAAACAGACTTGGCTACATGAATGATGATTACCTTTCAAACCCACTGGCCTTGGATGGATTAGAGTTTGCTACTAACTTGCAACACCTTAATATATCAAACACCCAGCGTTGGACCAGCAGCTCAACTTCTTCATCTACCGTTCCAGGATCACAAGCATTAAGAGGTAACGGTGATTTGCCAGTATTCATGGGTGATGTTTACAATCAAAGCACAAGTTACTTGCGAGGCTCGGACAATAATGGCGGTTTTTATGGACCTATAAAAACTTTTGGTGGATCAACACAGTATGTAGGGGTTAATAAAGTTTCATTAACAGCTCTTTACAATGTGCTAAATACATCGGGAACCGGTTTTGGATACACAAACCCTATTTACCCTAGTATTACAGAGGAATACGTTTCGCACCTAGAGTATCTAGATATAAGCAACCAACTACTACAACAGTTGTGGGAACAATATGACACGTCAAACACCTCATCAATGACTACTGTTATTGGTAGGCAAACACCCATCTTAATTAATTCCAATACCTTGGCGTTTAACTTAAGGCTACCTTATGATGACGCCACAAACCAACCGTTTAGCGCTGTCTTAAAAGAATTTCACGCACAGTCATCACCAATACCCTCTGTTTGTTTCAACGACGGGTTTAATCATGGTTATTATCCTACTGAAGATGCTGCTGGAGCTAACCTTGTAGATGTAAATGATATACAAAACTTATCATACGACTGGGCTAGACAAGCCGCTTTACAAGTAATGGATGTTAGGTACTCTCAGAACTTTGCGCACATAAACCTTCCATACAACAACGATTTAGAACGCTTATATGTTGGTAGAGGTAATTTTCACTATGGACAGGGTGCTGGTTCTGGTTCACTAGAGCCATATAGCAGTCCCATAATACTACCAACACCTAACATGCTTAGCACCAATTTAGGGCTGATTATTGATAGCAACGCCGCTGATGATGGGTTGATAACTAATCACAATGGAAGTGTAAATCCTATTCCTTTTGATTTTAACGTTAGTGTTAACAAACTTCATACATTAGTTATTGAAGGAGAAAGAGTTGGAGGTAGTATGAATCAATACTCACAAAGCTACAAGGGAGACGGCGTAACTACCACGGATTGTCATAATTGTGACAACTGTACTGACGAATTATCCCCGGCTACTTTTGGTGGGTATGCTCTTGAAAGCATGAACTCATGCGGTAATGAGCTTAATATTGTTAGTGCTTTTGAGTTACAAACTGTGGATATCACTGTTTGGACAAACGCTGCCGTTGGGCACGAAACACCGAGCAACACAAACCAAGATGCAAGAGGGAAATCTCATATATATTTTGGTAGACCAAATGTAGAGCTTCATGGTGGTGATCACCCTAACATGAAATATACAACTCATTTTTATGATAGAAACAACACTTCTGGAGTTTATGGTAGGTCAGGAAATACGGGTGTTAACACATCGCACAGTGATCCAGCGGTAGATATAAACCTACAATCAGAGATTTACGATTTAGACGCTGTGGCATTAAAATCATCTGGTATAGTTCCTGGAGCTTATATTGCGTCTATAGTTCACGATGGGACAATTGTTGATGTAAATGATTCCAATTTTGCTCTCTATCTGCAAACCTGGGGTGGACAGATTGGAGTAAGCTCGGTTAGCGACTTAGCTAGGGTTGTTTCTGTTAATGAGACATCTATTAAGTTAAGTATGCCGTTAAAAAGACAATTAGAGCTAGAAGATAATGCTAGCCCACAATTTAAGCTTACGAATCAAGGAGGCGCTGGGAGCACTATGACTACACACTCCTCCAGCTCTGGTAAGATTTTTGCAAACGTGCCGGCAGAAGCATCAGATGGCTTGAGGATTATATTTGGCCAAGGGTGCGGATCCATCATGGCACTTGCACAGAGGTTTAGCGTAGGTGGAGTTAATGGGGAAGATACTTACCCAAGCCATGTAATTGGTGATTTACCTAGTTATTCTCCGTCACTATCCAATATCCACGCAATGGCTATTGGCCAACGACAGGTCCCAAGTGACGTAGTGATGCATTTTGGATCTGAAGCTTCCGTAAGCCTTTTTCTTCAAACTTCTGGAACCACAGTGGATGCGGATGGTAGAGTCACGTCTGGTCCAACTAACCCTAATTATGACTTCAAGGGTTATGAAGGAGGGGTCGTTGATTGGCTAGCCCCTAACAATACCACCGTAAGTTACACAGTTGATGTGTTTATAGTACCTTAATAAAAAAAAATAATTATGCCTTTTACCGTACCCTTTTGTACTATAACATCATTTTCTTTTCTATATGGTGGAAATGATAACGTCGCTGATGGAAGTATAACAAATCCATACCAATTAGTTATATCGCCAATGGACGCTGTACTATACCCTATAACTAAAGCTGATTTTAAAATTCCCAATGCATTACCTACAAATTTTGGTGCCATAACATACCATACATTACAGGGACATCCTGAAATTGAAACAGTGGAGTTTATACAAAACGGCAACGATGTTGTGGTTGAAATAACATTAGTAAGCTCCTTTGCCATGAACGACCTTAATCAGATTATAAATATATGCATTGACGGCGCGCCTAGTATATCTTCAACGGTGACAGGCACGGTGTTTAACGTAACATCAACTATATAAAGTATGAGCATATTAAATAAAAAAACCACAGTTATAAATAGTAAGCAACACACGACCGTGTCAATACCAGGTAGTTCAAAAACACAGTTTAAAAAAGGCGAAATCATTAGGTTGTATGACAATAATTACATGGCGAAACCTGGTAACCATTACTCTATTCCTCCAAATTGCATTATAAAGTCTAAGAATAAAAAGTTATACACCGTTACCGCTAGCGAAGTTAAAAACAGCAATGGTAACGTTGTTTCATCACAAATAACCATAGATTACTTAGTACCTAAAGACAACGTTTTGCCAAGCAACACTGGAGATAAGGCCGTTATAGATTTTAAAGAAGTTGGAGGAGCTGTTCAAAAAAGCAAAATATCAAGATTTTTTGTTGACACAAGCTTTACAGAGGTGCACGGTGGAACTCGTAATGTTTTTGTGGCTGGAGATTTTGGCGTTGCTTTTAGCGTGGTTGCAAAAAACGAAGCTGGTCTAGTTATAAAAGAGTTAAATAACTTAAAAATACCCAAGCCTAACACTGGAAAAACGTACGGAGAATTAATAACGTCAATAGAAATTCCCACAGTGGCATCGTCAACTTTTTATACAGTTGAATTACAAGTAGACAATGATGTTACAATTATTGATAATATACCTTTATTGTACACTATAAATCAATATTCTACTATTAATATTTCTATATCATCTACAACTGCAACTTCTTTAGTTGTCTCGGGTACCACGCCGGTGGTTCTAAATGGAATTGACGTCGGCCCTAGCACCGAAGGAGTTACTGCTAATTGGGTGGTTACCAAGGGAAGCGGAGTTAAAATATATGCGCATAGACAACCCCACTTGTCACAAACACTAGCCTTTAACACTAGTGGTTCTAGTGATTATACAAATACCTTGCCTAGTGCTAACGGTAACACACAACTAAGCTTACAACCAACAGTTACACAAACGAATAACACTACTGTTACCATGGTC
>Ga0209815_1000956_pt1 | contig 20160 bp, 31 predicted proteins | sample CoawatmetaG00DNA_FD_187507 | JGI IMG/M metagenome (GOLD analysis project Ga0209815, IMG submission 187507) | Marine microbial communities from the West Antarctic Peninsula - Coastal water metaG002-DNA (SPAdes) (version 2) | ecosystem: Environmental > Aquatic > Marine > Coastal ...
GCTAAAGACCGTTCTGACAAAGCAGAAGTTGCGAAGGAGGAGACGTTTACTCCAGCCGCCACGCCTCCCCCCGAGAAACCTTTGGCAAAGCCCGACCTCAAAGCGCAGTCTTGGGCCGAGGGCAATACATGGTTTGGCGCGGATGAGGTTATGACATACGCAGCTTTTGGGATACACCAAAAGATGGTAGAGCAAGAAGGGTTTGACCCGACGAGCGATGACTACTATAGTGAGGTTGATCGCCGTATACGTGTGGAGTTTCCACACAAGTTTCAAAAGGCGAACAAAACGGGAGGAGCACAGGTCGCATCCGCTGGCGCATCCGCATCCCGCAGCACTACAAAACAGGGGCGCAAGTCGGTTAAGCTCTCACCGTCACAAATAGCGATGGCGAAACGTTTGAACGTGCCGCTTGAAGAATACGCTAAGTATGTGAAGGATTAAAACTATGGCTGATCGCAAACCTCGTGAAAGCGAGACCCGTGAAACAAGTTCACGCAGAAAACCTTGGGCACCGCCCAGTCACTTAGAAGCACCAGAAGCCCCTCCGGGGTATGTGCACCGTTGGATACGAGTCGCAATGCGAGGCGAAGAGGACAAGATGAATGTCCATGCCAAGTTGCGCGAAGGATGGGAACCTGTCCGTTCTGATGAGTATCCAGACTATGAGGCCCCTGTCATTGATGACGGAAGGTATCAAGGAGTAATAGGGCAAGGCGGACTAATGCTTTGTCGCATGCCTGCCGAGACTATCGACGAACGATCCGCGTATTACGGGACCCGGACCCGCGAACAGATGGTAGCTGTCGATCAGGATTTAATGAAGGACCAACACCCTTCAATGCCGATATCTAATAGTCGGCAAAGTCGTGTATCGTTCGGAGGCTCACGCCGAGACTCCGACTAACTTAGAGGGATATTGCTATTATGGCAAATTCAAATGGAGCATTCGGGCTACGTCCGTATGGCATTCTAGGGTCCGCTGCTAATACCACTGGTACAACCGAGTATCGGATAGCTTCGGACAATAGTAACCCGATCTTTCAAGGCATGGCGGTTATTCCGCTTGCTGCGGGGGTCATTGACGATCTGCAAGCTGCGGCTGGCGGTAATGTCGCAATCGCTGGCGTCTTTAATGGATGTGAGTATGTTTCTTCCGTGGATGGTTCAAAGGTTTTTTCAAACTCTTGGCCCGGATCAGGAGCAGATTCTAACTTCCCTGTAAAGGCGTTCTTGTACGACAACCCTGCACAGTTGTTCACTGTTGCAACGTCTAACGTTGTTGCTGGGGCGAACACTGAGGCTGAAATTCGTGCAGCGGTCTTTGCAAACATTGCGTTTGCTACAGGCAACAGCGGAACAACAAGTACAGGTATTTCTTCAGCAACCGCTGATTTGAATACTATCGCCACCACCAACACATTGGCGTTGCGTATTATGGGCGTCATGGACGATCCTGATAACAGCGACTTTACTGCGGCTGGTATTCCGTTAATTGTTCGTATCAACAACCACTTTAACGCGCCTACGGGTTCGATTACTGCGGGTACTGTTGCCACGACAGGCGTATAAGGAGTTTAGAACATGGCTATTTCTCGCGCACAACTAGCGAAAGAGCTAGAACCCGGACTAAACGCTTTGTTTGGAATGGAGTACGACCGCTACGAAAACCAACACTCGGAAATTTACACAACGGAATCATCGGACAGAGCGTTCGAGGAGGAAGTTATGTTGAGTGGATTCGGCGCTGCGCCTACTAAGGCGGAGGGTTCCAACGTATCGTTTGACGATGCTAACGAATCATACACTGCTCGTTACAACCACGAAACTATTGCACTTGCGTTCTCTATAACAGAGGAAGCAATCGAAGACAATCTCTATGATCGTCTTGGTTCGCGGTATACTCGTGCGTTGGCTCGTTCAATGGCACACACCAAGCAAGTTAAGGCCGCTGCGGTTCTTAACAATGCATTTACTGCTGGCGCTACTGCTGGTGGTGATGGGGTTGCTTTGTGCGATGCGTCTCACCCTCTGACGAATGGTGGCACATTTGCTAACGAACCTTCGACAGCCGCTGATTTGAATGAGACATCTCTTGAAGATGCCTTAATCAACATTGCTGGTTTTGTTGATGAGCGTGGATTGAAGGTTGCTCTTCGGGGCTTGAAGCTTCTTATCCCACGCCAACTGCAGTTCGTTGCAGAGCGCCTGATGGTGTCCAACCTTCGCGTTGGTACGGCGGATAACGATACGAACGCAATCCGTTCGATGGGTATGTTGCCTGATGGCTTTGCCGTTAACGACTTCCTAACGGACCCAGATGCGTTCTTCATCATGACTGATGCTCCTCGTGGAATGATCCACTTTGAGCGCACCGCTCTTTCCACTAACATGGAAGCAGACTTCGACACAGGTAACATGCGCTTTAAGGCGCGTGAGCGTTACAGCTTTGGGTTCTCAGACCCACGTTGTATCTTCGGTTCCCCCGGAGCGTAACCTGTGTTACACTAACCGCAAGGATTTCCCCTCCCTGCTCAACTGAGGCGGTCTTCGGATCGCCTCTTTCTTTTTGTCAAAAGGTTGTGTATCATTCTGTCATCCCTGACAGGCGCATAATGCGTCTGACACTAGCCACGACAGGAGTATAACATGGCTAATACAACTTTTTCGGGTCCAGTACGGTCTGAAAACGGCTTTCAGCAAGTTACCAAAAACGGAACTACTGGCACAATATCTCAAAAGCAGTTTGAAATTCAAACGGTTCCAACCTCTGGTATTAACAATGTTGTTGATACAAACGGTTTCTCTGGAACGGTTACTGCCGCAGGAGCAAACAACGCCAGCTTAGATACGGGTGCAACTATCTTTGGCATTACGCCAAACGCGCACGGCTCTGGTATTGCTGATGCTTCTATTAACACTTTTGTTAACAAGATTGGCGGCACTATTGTAACGTCTATTCTTATTGACCTTCAAGGCGGCTTTGTTGGATCATCTACAGGAGATCGTATTATTGGTGTCGGAACTTCTGCTAATGCGCACATTGCGGTACTTACAAAAGAAGTTAACGGTATTCCAATCCTGTTAGAATTTGGTTGCGTAGAGGTTCCTACAGGCGGTGATCCAGATATTAACGTAGACATTTCGGCCACGGGAACAACCGCGTCAGGCGCGGCTGTAGCCAGCGGAACTCAGATGATGAACAACGGCGACCTTACTTTAGGTTACTACAACTCCGTTGACTCGGCTGCTACTATGGCGGCTTTGTCTAAAAAGTTCATCTATCTAGTTCAAGGCTCTGCCACAAACGCAGCGTACAGTGCTGGTAAAATTTGGATTAGAATTACCGGAATGAACGTAGACTTCAATAACGGTTAAGGGGCGGTGATATGGCAGATGCTGTAGCTACACAGACGCTTTTCGATGGGGCCAAAAGGGTTGTTCAAAAGTTTACGAACATCTCAGATGGCTCCGGAGAATCGGCAGTTAAGAAGGTTGATGTTTCTGCACTGACTACGGGTTTGGATGGCGTTGCTTGTACTGGCGTTGTGATAGAACGAATCTGGTGGCAGTGTATTGGCATGAAGGTTCAAATTCTTTGGGACGCATCAACCGATGTTCTCTGTATTGAACTAGGTGAGAACCAAAGCGGCAACCACGAGTACAGTGTGTTCGGCGGTTTGACTAACAACTCCGGTGGCGGAAAGACCGGAGATGTTATGTTCACAACAGTCGGTCATACAAGTGCAGACACATACACTATCATATTGGATATGAGAAAAGAGTATGGCTAGTCGTTCGGATAAGCCGATAAAGCGTAACAAGAAAAATTACCGCCCCACTAAGTCTGGGGCGGGGATGACGGAAAAGGGTGTGAAAGCCCATCGCGCTGCAAACCCGGGGTCAAAGCTTAAAACAGCGGTCACGGGAAAAGTGAAGAAGGGCAGCAAGGACGCCAAGCGCAGAAAGTCTTATTGCGCTCGTTCGGCAGGACAGATGAAGAAGTTTCCAAAGGCGGCTAAGGACCCGAATAGCCGTTTAAGACAGGCTAGAAAACGTTGGAAGTGTTGATGAAACAAGTGGTAGTTATTCTTCTTACGGCGGTTATTGGCGGCATTGGCGCGGTCAGTTATAGCTGGGCCACTTGGACAACTCAAACTTTAATCTCTGTAGATAAAAAAACAGAGGTGATAGCGTCAGAAATATCGTACATTAAATCGTACATGGAGCGTGATTATGGCTATATCCAGAGGTCAGATGGAACAGCAAGTTTCCAAGCCACCCGCTAAGACTCTCAAGGGTCTCACCTACTATAAAAGAGGTGGTAAGGCTTCTCCTAAATCCAAGGGCAGCAAGATTTGTCCTGCGGGTAAGGCTTGGGCGAAAAGAACTTTTGACACGTATCCTTCGGCGTATGCAAACATGGCGGCTTCAAAGTATTGCAAAGACCCTAACTACGCCAAGGGCGCAAAAGGCAAGAAGAAGAAGAAGTCGTAATGGGCGAGTTAAAAAAATGGCGCGACCAGAAGTGGGTGAGGATAGGAACTGATGGTAAAATCAAAGGTCCATGCGGTACTTCAAAGGACAAGAAGAACCCTGACCGATGCCTTCCGTTGGCTAAAGCACGTTCTCTTTCTAAAGCAGATAGAGCTTCGACTGCTAAGAAAAAGAAAAAAGCTGGCAAAAAAGGAAAAACCGTTGTCAGTAACACTAAAAAAGCCAAGGTCAGAGGCTATACCCTTGGGGGACAAGTCAAAAGGCCCTACCAAGGCGAAGGCAAAGAAGGCGAAGCGGTCGCGAAAGGCTGCGGACAAGTAATGGAATCTAGGCGCAAGAGCACCAAGGGCGCTGTTCGTCAGTTTTAAAGGAGAAGGCTAATGGCTATGAAACAACCAACAGAAGACCAGACTGGTCTTAAAAAGTTACCTGAGCCAGTTCGTAATAAAATGGGGTACATGAAAAACGGCGGCAAAGTTGCAAGCTTTAAAAACGGCGGCTGTGTCATGACTAAAACAAATCAAAAACCTAAGTTGGTTTAATCATGGCTACTTCTGGGTCCAGAGATTTCAACATTGATGTTGGTGAAATTATTGAGGAAGCGTATGAGCGGTGTGGACTAGAGGTCCGCACTGGTTACGATGCTCGAACGGCGCGTAGGTCTTTGAACCTGATGTTTGCTGATTGGGCAAACCGTGGCATTAACATGTGGACCGTGGCGCAAGGCACTATAACTCTGACTAAAGGGTTGGCTACTCAGACGTTAACGGCTGATGTTGTTGATGTACTAGAGGTTGTTCTTAGGCGCAGTAATACAGACTTTGAGATAGAACGAATTAGTCGGGGGGAGTACGCTACTCTTCCCAACAAAACCACGCAGGGTAGACCAAGCCAGTTTTGGTTTAACAGACAGATTGATCCTGTTATAAACCTGTGGGCTGTTCCCGAAAACTCTACAGATCAGTTGATCTATTACTATGTGCAGAGGATTGAGGACGCCGATACGTTGGTGAACACAACAGATATGCCGTTTCGTTTCTACCCATGTATGGTAGCAGGACTAGCGTATTATATCGCTATGAAAAAAGCGCCGGAACGGATACAACTTTTGAAGAGTGTGTATGAAGAAGAGTTTCAACGGGCCTCTGACGAGGACGAGGATCGTGTTCCTCTTAAACTTCAACCAAGCATTCAGTATTTAAGGGTGTGACATGGCCTATGCCTCAGACAAGAATGCGTATGGGATTTCAGACCGCTCTGGCTTTCGCTATAGACTAAGAGATATGCGAAAAGAGTGGACAGGGGCGCTTGTTGGCAATGACGAGTTTGATCCAAAGCACCCTCAGTTGTTTCCTCCCAAGGTAGGGTCTGATCCCCAAGCTTTGAGAAACCCCCGACCCGAGGGCGGTTTAGAGGCTCAAAGAAACATTCAGTACGGCTTTAGACCTGTTGGCTTTCACGGGGACGAGGCGTTGACTCCTAACAGATTGAAATCTACAGGGGAGGTCGGAGAGGTTACGGTGGTCACGTCATGAGCTTTACATTTGCGCAGTTAAAAACAGCGTTGCAGGATTATACTGAGAACACAGAGACTTCTTTTGTAGCTAATCTTCCTTTGTTTATACGAGTTGCGGAAGAACGTATTCTAAAGTCGGTTCAGTTAAACTTGTTTCGAAGAAACGTTTCGGGCAACATGTCAGTCGGCAATAAATTCCTTGCGGCCCCGTCTGACTTTCTTGCTCCTTATTCTTTGAGCTATACCAGTGGTTCTGAGCAAGTGTTTTTAGAGTTCAAGGACGTTAGTTTTATTCAAACATACAACCCAGACCCTACTGTTACAGGGTTGCCGAAGTATTATGCTTCGTTTGATGTCAGCAATTTTATCTTGGCTCCTACGCCGAATGCTTCTCTTGCTGCGGAACTTCATTACTTGTATCGGCCTGTAAGTCTGACCGCAGGAGCGGAAAGCGGCACAACATGGTTGAGTGAAAATGCAGAGTTAAGCTTACTGTATGGATCGTTGATAGAGGCGTATATTTTCATGAAGGGTGAGCCGGACGTTATGGCAATCTATGATAAGCGTTATCAAGAATCTTTGGTTGGTCTGAAACTTTTGGGAGAGGCTAAAGAAACTACGCAGGACTATCGTGTTGGTCGGATTATAAGGCCTAAACAATGAACAACATGTCCTTTGGAGAATTTAAGGTTGAGGTTCAAACCACCAATAATCGTGGTTTTACTCCCGAAGAGGTGGCGCACCGATGCGTAGGTAAGATCGTTGCCTTTTCCGAAGACGCTCACCCTACGTTGCGAGATCAGGCTATTGCCTATCGTGACAGCATAGAGAAGCTACTGGTTATCTATATGAAACAGGCTATCCAAAGTGACCGTACTACGGTATATAATGCGATTAAAGAAGCGGGTCATCCAACGTTGGCTGAATATATAAGGAAAATGTAATGGCGTTTAACGGAAATTTCCTGTGTACTTCGTTCAAAAAAGAATTGATGACGGCTACACATAACTTTACTGTGGCAAGCAATGTTTTTAAACTGGCGCTTTATACTAACAGCGCGACTTTTAATGCTGCGACTACGGCCTATAGCAGTAGCAATGAGATTACTGGCACGAACTACACTGCGAAAGGCAACTTCTTAACAAGCGTAACGCCGACCACTAGCGGTACAACGGCGCTTACAGACTTTGCTGACGAGGTGTTTTCCAACGTGACAATCTCTTCTGTAAGAGGCGCGTTAATTTACAATGAGGCTGCAACGAGTGATCCATCAGTATGTGTGTTGGATTTTGGAGCGGATAAGGGCGCAAGCGCGGGGGACTTTACTATTGTTTTTCCTACCGCTGACGCAAGCAACGCGATTATACGGATAGCATAACATGGCAATATCGTTAGGTAATCGTGCAAAAATGTCCACCAGTACCACGGGTACTGGAACGATTAGCTTGGGCAGCGCACTTTCGGGCTACCAATCCTTTGAAAGTGCGGGGATTACCAACGGTCAAACGATAAGGTACGCGATAGAGGACGGGACTGCTTTTGAAATAGGCAGCGGTACTTATACGTCTAGCGGCACTACGCTTACGCGGTCTGTTACGGAAAGCTCCAACTCTGACAACGCTATTACGCTTAGTGGCAACGCGGAGGTGTTTGTTACAGCGACTGTCGCTGACTTGTTTATTAACGATGGCGCGTCAACTCTGACAACCACGGGCGTCATTACGGGTGGCACGGTAGAGGCAACCAGCGATACAGCGGCGGGTGACAATGCCGCTATGGGCTTCACCAGTGCCGAAGGTTTAATCCTGACAGGCCAAGGCAGCACTAATGACGTAACCATCAAAAACGATGCCGATGCCATTGCTATGCGTATTCCTACGGGAACAACGGGAGTAACCTTTGCTTCTACTATTGCCGTTAATAACGTGGATATTGCAACAGGTGCTATTAGTCTAAAGAACAGTGGGGCGCAGTCTTATATCCGGTTTTATTGTGAGTCGAACAACGCTCACTATGCACAACTACAGGCCCCCGCCCACGGATTGTTTAGCGGAAATGTAACGCTAACACTTCCCGCTACTACAGACACTGTTGCGGGTATTGCCGCAACGCAGACGTTAACCAACAAGACGCTTACTACTCCCGTACTGACTACTCCGATTGCTAACGCTGGTATCCAGCTTAAAAACGGGTCTACGTCAGCAGGATTTCTTGAATTTTTTGAAGACAGTGATAACGGCACAAACAAGGTCACTCTTATTGGCCCCGCTTCTACTGCTGACGTAACAATAACGCTACCAGCGGCGGCTGATACTCTTGTTGGCAAGGCCACCACTGACACTCTGACTAATAAAACGCTGACTACTCCTGTTGTAAATGCGGGTGTACATTTAAAGAACGGAGCGACTTCGGCGGGGTTCCTTCAGTTCTTTGAAGATTCGGACAACGGCACTAACAAGGTGACATTGATTGGCCCCGCTTCTACAGCGGACATTACGTTGACGTTACCTGCAACTGCGGGAACTATAGCAACAACTGTGTCGGCGGCAGACGAGGCTACGGCGCTGGCGATTGCCCTTGGATAATAGGATAACAAATGGCTAATACATTTAAGGTAATAACAAGAAGTGCGGCACCCGCCAGTTCAGGAACACCTGAGACGCTGTATACGGTGCAAACTGGTAGCACGGTAATTGTTCTTGGACTGACCTTGGCTAACATCCACACTGCGCAGGTTACTGCCAGCGTTACGCTGGTCAGTACCACAACGCAGACCAGTCAGACGCAAAACACCACGGCCTTTATTGTAAAAGACGCTCCGATACCCATTGGGTCAACGCTCAGTGTTCTTGACGGCAAGATTAACCTGAACGTAGGTGACATTATTAAGATTGACTGTTCTGTTGCGGACAAGGTTTCTGTTACGATGAGCTACATGGAGATCACCTAATGGCTGGCTACATTGGTAAAAAGGCTGCGTTAACGGTTGGGATTGCCGCGACTGTTGACGAGCTAAATTACAACGACACGGGGTCCGCTGTTGGCATTGTTGTGGCGAGTAAGACCGTAACTGTGGATGCCAATAAGGATGTTGCTAGTTTCCGTAATATAACTTTAACAGGAGAGTTGGACGCTGCAACACTGGATATATCTGGGGCAGGCGATGTTGCCGGAGCTTTAACAAACAACTCTGTTGCAGTAAAAGTTGCTGGCAAAGAAACTATTTGGATAGCCGCTAGTGCTATGCAGCCCACTACAACTAACGGCTGTTCTTCATTGACCACAGTTGAAACAACCTCTGGTCGGCCAGATATGGTTGTCTTAGATTTTGATAAAGACAGCGATGAGTTTGCACAATTTACGGTGGCTTTTCCTAAATCTTGGAATGAGGGAACAGTAACTTATCAGTTCTTTTGGTCAGGTATCGCGGCTACTACAGGGGTTAGTCTGACTTTGCAGGGCGTTGCTACAGGAGATAACGACACCATAGACGTTGCTTATGGAACGTCTGTTTTGGTTAATGATGACGCACAAGGCGCGGTTGAAGAAATGTTGGTTTCTGCTGAAAGTGGGGCGATAACTATTGCAGGTTCCCCCGCAGTAGATCAGGTGTGTTATTTTAGGATAGGCCGCGATGTTTCTGACAGCGGTGATGATATGGCAGGAGATTGTAGGCTGCATGGCATAAAGTTGTTCTTTACCACTGACGCAAAGAATGATTCATAATGACGGGTTTCGGGTATAATATAAACACGTTGGGGGCTTATCCAAACAGGGGTCCAAAATTTTACACGGCTACTGGTGGAACTGTCACAACAGACGGAAACTATAAAGTTCACAGTTTTACCAGCAGCGGGACTTTTTCAGTTTCAGAGGTGCCTGCTGACCCATCTAGTGCAGAACTTGATTATTTAATCCTTGCGGGTGGGGCTTCTGGTGGTGCAAACTCAGGCTCTGGTGGTGGTGCTGGTGGGCGATTATATCTTGAAAACTATACAGGTATAACAAGCACAGGTAATATTACAGTGACCGTTGGTGCGGGTGGTGCTGGAATGTCATGGGGAGTGCCTTATGGTAGAGGGAACAACGGAGCAAATAGTGTTTTTAATTCCATCACTGCAACAGGCGGCGGTGCAGGTTCTGGGAATTACGGTTCTGGCCCATATAGTTATCAAGGCGGGAATGATGGCGGCTCTGGCGGTGGCGGCGGTGGTGAAGGAATTGATGGACAAGGCCATGATGGTGGGACAGGTACAAACGGCCAAGGTGGTGGTGGTGCTGGTGGCGCAGCATCTGGCAGCAATGGCGGTGCGGGTGTTGCGGATAGCATAACAGGCAGTAGTGTGACACGGGCTGAAGGCGGGTCTTCAAATGATTCTGCTGGTGGGGCAAATACAGGTACTGGCGGTGGACGTAAAGATGAATCTAACACAAATGGTGGTGGCTCAGGCATCGTTATCATACGATATAAGTTTCAGTAGGTAGACATGGCACATTATGCAAAAATAGTAGACGGTGTAGTAACCAACGTCATTGTTGCGGAGCAAGACTTTATTGACACTCAGGTAGGCACTTGGGTTCAGACCAGCTACAATACGCACGGTGGTCAGCATACGCTAGGCAACACGCCTCTGCGTAAAAACTATGCTGGCATTGGTTATACATATGACAGTACCCGTGATGCTTTTTATACACCAAAACCTTATTCAAGCTGGACACTAAACGAAACAACATGTCAGTGGGAAGCACCTGTTGCCTACCCCGACGATGACAAAAACTACGCTTGGAACGAAGATACAACAAGTTGGACAGAGGTGACTGATGCCCCGATACCATAACATAAACGGCGAAATGGTGCAGTTTACTGCTGATGAAGAAACTGCCCGTGATGCAGAAGAAGCGGCATGGGCTGCGGGTGCTGACACCCGCGCTGCAACGTCTGCGCGTGAAGAGCGCGATAAAGTGTTGGCAGAAACGGATTGGATGGGTAATAGTGATGTTACCATGTCCAGCGCGTGGACAACGTATCGACAGTCACTTAGGGACGTACCAACGCAGTCAGGGTTTCCAAACTCGATTACGTGGCCTACGAAGCCTAGCTAGAGGATAAGTTATGACTAGAGCCAGAGATATAGCTAATGTAACTGTTACCCCCACGTTTCCTGACGGCAGCATAAACATTGCCGATCTAAACATAGACGGTGGCACAGACATTGGTGCAGCCTTAGTAGACGCAGACTTGATGATTGTAGATGACGGTGCAGGGGGCACTAATCGTAAAGCTACGATGACTAGGTTATCCACTTATATAGCTACTAAGATTACTGGTGGTAGTAAGGTTTTTATTGCTTCTACTGGTGTGATTAGTAATGCAGCTACTATTAGTTTTACGCAATTTGATGATAGTAAATTTGATCATTATGAGTTTTGGTTTCAACACGTTAAACCTGCTACTGATAATCAAGCAATTAGAGGCCACGCATCTATAGATGGTGGTTCTAATTATGATGATACAAATGGTAATTATCACTTTAATGGGACTGCTGATACTACAGGTTTTTTAATCCATCGTTATGGGAGTGGTAATGCCTCTGGTGAGTATGGTTTTTCTGGTGCCCTGTATCTTTTAGCACCGCACAATCAATCATTTACTTATGCATATGGAAAGGGTGTTAATATGTTAGCTAATAGTGATGTTAAAGGTGCTGCTGATGGCAGTGTAAGTCAAGTTTCAACCGCACACCTTTCGGCTAATGATGTAGATGCAATACAGTTTAAATTTCCAAGTGGAAACATAGCTTCAGGTGAAATAGTTATGTACGGCATAGCAAATGGAACATAAGGAAACAATATGTCTGGATACATTGGTATACTACCCGTTCCGCAGGCAACAGAGACACGAAACTCGTTTACTGCTACATCGAACCAGACTTCGTTTACTACAGACGGGTACACCCCCAACTTTGTTTCTGTTTATCTAAACGGGGTTTTGCTGTCCGCCGCTGACTTCACCGCGACCAACGGCACTGATGTTGTGTTGGCCTCTGGCGCTGCGGCTGATGATGTTGTTGAGGTTATTGCTTTCAGCACTTTCACTGTTTCATCACAGACATTTACGGGTGATGTAACAGCAAGTGGCGGGACGTTTCTGCCTACAGGCGATACTTCCGCAGGCGATGATGCTGCAATGGGTTACACTGCCGCAGAAGGTCTTATCCTTACGGGGCAAGGTAGCACCAACGATGTAACCATTAAAAATGACGCAGATGCAGACGTTCTTGAAATACCTACAGGCACTACAAATGTAGCTGTCGTAGGTAGCATAACATCTGGTGGTGCTTCGGTCAAAGTTGCTGGCAAGGAAAGCATTTATGTTCCCGCAGCGGATATGTATCCAAGCACAACCAACCCTTGTAGCAGCCTGACCCAAGTAGAAACAACAGCATTGCGTCCTGATTTAAAAGTGTTGGACTTTGCAGCGGCGGCGGATGACTTCGCTCAATTTACTATAGCGTTTCCCAAGTCTTGGAACGAAGGGACTATAACCTTTCAACCTTTTTGGACCGTTACAGGTACAAATACTGGCACTGTGGTTTGGCAGCTTGGTGGTATTGCCGTTTCTTCTGATGATACAATTAACACCGCCTTTGGAACACTGGTTGCTACTACGGCCTTGGCGCACTCTGGCACTTCAAATGACCTCATGGTTAGCGCAGAAAGCGGTGCTGTTACTATAGCTGGCAGTCCAGCAGCCAATGATATGTGTTTCTTCCAAATCAACAACGATGCAAGTGCTAGCGGTCAAACAGGAGTGGCTCGTTTACTGGGCATAAAACTGTTCTTCACTACAGACGCGGCGAATGACGCATGACGGCTCTGGCGTAGTAATATTTAAATATCAGTATCAATAGGAGTAAACAATGTTAGGTTTTTCCCCACTAGCTGACAACTCCATTGCTGGTTTTGGCAATATCCCCGCTGACGTTGCGGTTACGGGTGTTGCTGGTACGGGTGCTGTTGGCACTGTTAGTGTAGAAGCCGACATTCAAGTAACGGGTGTTGCTGGCACCAGCGCTGTTGGTTCGGTAACTTTAATACAAAAACACAACATATCGGTTACGGGTGTTGCTGGCACCAGCGCTGTTGGTTCGGTTCTTGTTTGGGGTCAAATCATCCCGATTCAATCTTCAAACTTTTCTGCTATTACGCCATCTCAGTCTCCAAACTGGGAGGAGATTGCTGCGTAGTTGCTTAGAAGCAGAAGTATGGGTATAGTCCAATTAAATTTATAGCTGAGGTCACATCATGGCTACATACACTGCAGCAAACGCGCTCAAGAAAATATCAACGGGTGATGAGTCTGGCACATGGGGCGACAGCACCAATAACAACTTTGATATTATAGACCGTGCTTCGAACGGATTTGTTTCAATTGCTCTGTCTGCTACTTCTTTTACGTTGGCATTATCGACTACGGCAGTTTTGTCTAATGGTCACTATAAGGCAATAAAATTTACAGGGTCTCCGGGCGGCACATGCACCGTTACGTTGCAGCAAAACGACAAGGCCAGAATCTACATGATTCTGAACAGTACCAATCAATCTCTGTCTATTACGCAAGGGTCGGGGGCCAACGTCACTATTCTTGCGGACAACTCTGCAATTATTTTAGCTGACGGCGCTGGTTCGGGAGCCGCCGTTACTGATTTTAGTTCTCTTATTCGCATCTCGGAGTTGGACGGTGTTACTGCGGGAACAGTTACTGCCAGCAAAGCGGTTATTGTTGACAGCAGCAAGGACATTACAGGTTTTAGAAATGTTACGCTGACGGGAGAGTTGGACGCGGCTACTTTAGACATTAGCGGGAACGCTGATATTGATGGCACATTGGAGACAGATGCTTTTTCTATATCAGGCACTGTAGTATCTGCGACTGCGGCCGAGTTAAACTACAACGACACAGGTGCGGCAGTTGGAACGGTTGTTGCCAGCAAGACAGTCACGGCTGATGCTAACAAGGACGTGGCAAGCCTGCGCAACCTAACTCTTACGGGTGAGTTAGACGCGGCAACGTTAGACATATCTGGCGCGGGTGACGTTGCAGGGGCGCTGACCAACAACTCCGCAGCGGTAAAGGTCGCGGGTGTAGAAACTATTTATGTTCCTGCTGGAGCAATGTCTCCCACTACTTCCTTTGGCTGTGCAGGGTTGTCTCAAGTGGAACTGTCAAACGGCCCTGAAATTAAAACGTTAGACTTTGACGCAAGCACTGACGAAAACGCGCAGTTTACCGTGTGCTTTCCCAAGTCTTGGAACGAAGGAACCATTACGTTTCAAGCGTTTTGGACAGTAACGGGTACAAACACAGGCACTGTGGCTTGGGGATTGCAGGGCGTAAGTATAGCAGACGATGTTTCTATAAATACCGCATTTGGGACTAACGTAGTTGCTACGGCTAAAGCATTCAGCGGCACATCTAACGACATGACTGTTTCTGCGGTAAGTGGCGCGGTAACTGTAGCTAGTGCAGCGGTAGATACACAGACATACTTTCAGATTATGCGGGACGTATCGGCAGACGATCAGTCAGGGGATGCTAGGCTTTTAGGGATAAAACTGTTTTACACAACAGACGCAAAGAATGATGCCTAATGACTTCTTTTGGATATGATATACTAGGGTTTGGCGTAAGTGGCGGTGGGCCTGTCACGCTTACTTCTGAGACTGCTATAAACAGTCAAAGTAACCGACAGGAAGTTACAACTTCTAGTTTTATATTTAGTGGTGGCACGTTAATTATCCCAGAAGATTTCTGGGTGTGGTCTGATACGCAAGGGACCGCAGGGCTAATAGTAGACACGCCTAACGCTACCATTGAAAATTACGGCAAAATTATTGGACGCGGTGGTAATGGATATAATAACCCTACGGGGGGTAGTTTAAACGGTAGTGAAGCAATCAGTATTACTGCTACAGGAGTAACCATCATAAATTACTCTGGAGCATACATTGCAGGGGGCGGTGGGTGTGGTGGTCAGGCCCAAAATTCTGGTTCGGGTGGTGGAGCTGGTGGCGGTCACGGCGGCAACTCTTTAGGCGGTGCTGGCGGTATATTAAATGCCTCTGGAGCCAACGGAACAGGGGCCGACGGTTTTGGTCGAGGCGGGGGTTCTGGCGGCGGCGGTTGTCAGATTAGCACGTTTGGTCGCAGTGGCGGCGGTGGCGGGGGTCGTATTTTGCCCGGATCTGGCGGTGCTGGGCTGGGATCTGGCGGTGCTGGTGGCTCCGCAGGTAATGTAGGCGGCAGCGGTAGCGGAAATGCAAACGGCGGCGGTGGCGGCTGGGGAGCAAATGGCGGAGCGGCAGCACAGCCACAGATAGGCGTGGGTCTTGGTGGCAAGGGCATTAAATCCAACAGCAATAGTTTTACACTGACGAACAACGGTACTATTTACGGCGCACAATCGTGAGGGTGTTATGCCACTAGCAAAGTTAAAGTTTAAACCCGGAATTAACAAAGAAACCACTCCGTTCTCTGAAGAAAACGGTTGGGTAAATTGTGATAAGATACGGTTTCGTTTTGGGTATCCTGAAAAGCTTAACGGCTGGGAAAAGAACTCTAACAAAGCCTTTTTAGGTTTATGTCGTGGGATGCACGAGTTTGTAGCGTTAAATGGTGAGAAGTTTCTGGGCCTTGGAACCGAGTTAAAGTTTTATATCAAGCAAGGAACGGGCTTCAAAGACGTTACTCCTCTCAGGCAAACAACTTCTGCGGGAGATGTTACTTTTTCTGCAAGCAACGGTTCCGCTGTAATTACAGTGACGGATACAAATCATGGTTGTGTGGCTAATGACTTTGTTACTTTTTCTGGAGCAGCCACACTGGGTGGCACCATAACAGCTAATGTTTTGAATCAAGAGTATCAGATTACAGATGTTGTGGATGGAAACACTTACAAGATATCGGCAAGGACCCTCACTACGATTGAAAGCATTACCGTATCGGGAGGGTTAGATGCTACCGCTGTTGCTGCTAACGGTAGCGACACGGGCAATGGTGGGAGTAGCGTTGTTGGGACATACCAAATTGGCACTGCATTAAACGATGCTGTGTTTGGCACGGGTTGGGGTGCAGGAGTTTGGGGCGGAACAACAACAGGGGCGCTTACCACAACATTGAATGAGGGCGGCACCCTTTCTAACAGTGATACTACTATTACGGTGGCTAGTTCCACGGGCATTGTTGCTACCGATATTATCATGATAGGCACGGAACTTATTCTGGTGGGTGGTATAAGCTCTAACGACTTGACGGGTTGTACTAGGGGTCACAAGGGCACTACTGCTACAACACATACGGACGGGTCTGCAGTACGGCTTGCTTCGGGTAACGCTTCTACTGCGGATAACTTTTCAGGGTGGGGTTTGGCCTTAATCTCGGGAACCATTACTTCATCTGCAAACCTGCGCATTTGGTCACAAGACAACTTTGGTGAAGACTTGCTGTTGAACGAAAGAAACGGCAGGATTTATTATTGGGACAGAACTAACGGCACAAGTACAAGGGCCAAGTTTCTAACCGATAGTGCCTTGGGCCTTGGCACACGGACATCGGTTCCTACTATAGCCACACAGGTTCTTCTGTCTGACCGAGACAGGCATGTTATTGCGTTTGGCGCGGACGGTCTTGGCGCTACATCGGCAGCAACGGATGGCAGTGGGGTTCAAGACCCGTTGCTAATACGGTTTAGCAGCCAAGAAAACCCTGTTGATTGGTATCCTACCTCCACCAATACGGCGGGTGATTTGCGTATAAGCTCTGGCTCCAAGATTATTCAAGCTGTAGAAACACGGCAACAGATATTGGTGTTTACAGATGTTTCTATCCACGCAATGCAGTTTCTTGGACCGCCATTTACGTTTGGTATAAACCTAATTTCTGAAAACATTACCATCGCTAGTCCGAAGGCTGCGGTTGCGGTGGACGATGCGGTGTTTTGGATGGGTGCGGCAGAGTTCTATGCGTTTACGGGGGCTGTTCAAAGAATACCCTGCACTGTTAGGGACTATGTGTTTGATGACATTAACGAGTCTCAGTTTGATAAGATTGTTGCAGGAGCTAACGTGTCCTTTTCGGAGGTGTGGTGGTTTTATCCTTCTGCAGCCTCAAGCGAGAACGACAGGTATGTGGTTTACAACTACCTTGAGAAGCTTTGGTTTATCGGAAACCTAGCTAGAACGGCATGGTTGGATCGGGGGATTTCTTCGCTGCCTTTAGCTGCGGGGACTACAAACTTCTTGTTTAATCAAGAGGTGGGCGCACAGGATGACGGCTCTGCTATGACCTCGTTTATTGAGTCGGGGGACATGTCTATTACAGAAGGCAATCAGTTCTCTTTTATCAGCAGGGTAATACCGGACATTAACTTTAGGGAAACTGTAAACACTTCCTCTATGGATTTCATTATGGAGACTAAGAACTTTCCGGGCCAAACGGACCAGAACAGTTCCACCAATACAATATCAAAGACATCTAGTACGCCTGTGGATCAGTACACTAACCAATACTTTACACGATTAAGAGGGCGGAGCTTTACGCTCAAGCTACAATCTACAGATGCAAACGTCCTCTGGAGATTGGGTGTGCCGCGTGTAGATATTAGACCAGATGGGAAACGATAATGGCTACCAGCACTCCTGCACCATTCTTTCCGTTACCGCCTCAAGAATACAAGCAAGAGTATTTGAACGAGGTGGTTCGATCTTTCTCTGTGTTTTTGAATCAATTCAACAACACTCAACAAGTTGCAGACGATGACACGACTGCACTAAGCTGGTTTATGGGCTGATGGCTAACGCATATGTAAACGCAAAGGTTGATCTAACAACAACCAACGTGACCACACTTTATACGTGTGGACCCTTTGCTACCGCAATTATAAAGTCTATCCTTGTATCAGATGACAGCAACAACGCGGACACTCTGACGTTAACGTTGACCAACGGCACAAGCATTTTTAGTTTGTATAAGGACAAGGCGGTTGGAGCTAAGGGCACGGTTGAGTTATTGACGGCTCCTCTGGTGGTTCAAGCGGATGAAGTTTTAAAGGTTACGGCTGCAACAGCTAACAGGTTGCATGTTGTAGCTAGTATTTTGGAGATTTCCTGATAATGTGCAGGCAATTCATAGCGGTGGTTTGGTATGGGCATTAACTTTGGCGGTATTATAGGCGGCATTGCTGGGGCGTTGATCCCCGGAGCGGCTGGAGCGGGGTTCTTGGCTCCTGCTATTGGTGCAGGGTTAGGCACGTTGGCTGGTGGCGGAAGCTCTAAGAACGCTATTAAGTACGCGCTTTTGGCTGGCGGTGCTAACACAGCCTTTGGTATTGGTGATGCTCTTAAAGGCACACAAATGGGCGGAGCTTTAAGTAATCAAATGGGTAAGGCTGGCTTTGGCCCGGGAAGTCCTATGAAAACCATAGCTGGAGGCAATGACAAGAAGGGTATTTTATCAAACCCGTTTGTTCAAGCTTTTGGATTGTCGGCGTTGGCCGGGAAACCAAAGCAGCCTACTACTTACACAGGCACGGGAAGTTCTGGGGGATTCGATGGATCAAGCATTGATAGGTCTAAGTTTTTAGACAACCTCTACGCAAGTCGGTTCGATGGTACGAGGTTTAACACTGCCGGAGAACGAGATGAGTACGACAGGAATATGGAAGATGGTGTAGGTATTGATCCTACACTATACGCAAGAGGTGGCTTAATCGAAGGCCCCGGAACAGGGACCAGTGATGATATCCCTGCAATGATCTATCAGGACGGCAACCCTGTTCAGGAAGCTATGCTTTCAAATGGGGAAGTTGTTTTGTCTCTAAAGGACTTGAGCAATATAGGTGGCGGAGACGCTGAGATGGCAGGCAAAATGATCGGGGATGCTCCCAATGGCACCCGAGGAGCCGTAGCCGCCAAGCTATTTAGGAACATGCAGGAATTTAAAAATGGTTGAAACTGTAACACAGATTAGCAGGACCGAGATTCCTGACTACCTTCGCAAGTATCAAGAAGAAATACTTACACGAGCGCAAGGGTTAGGCAAAGATGCTGGGTTTGTTCTGCCAGAGTATAATGTTGCGGGTCGAAGTCCTATGCAGCAACAAGCCTCGAACCTTACATCGGCTGGGTTGGGGTCGTATGCTCCCATGTTACAGGCAGGAGCTAACACATTGGGCGCTGGCATCGGCACCATGTACGGGGGTGCAGGCGCTCTTGGTCAAACTAACCAAGCAATCAGCGGTATTCAGGGCGCTGTCGGTCAGGGGTACTCGGACCTTGCAGGAACGGGCGCACAGTTTGACCCGAGTGGCATTCAACAGTTCATGAACCCGTATGAGGATCAGGCTGTTCAGCAAGCCATGACGGACATTCGCCGTCAGGGTGAGCAGCAACGTGCTGGTATTGACGCTCAGGCTACTGGTGCTGGAGCAATGGGCGGGTCTCGTCAGGCCGTCCGTCAGGGTCAGTTGGATGAAAGTATTCTAAACCAGCAAGGTCGCACTGCGGCTGGCATGCGTCAGGCTGGTTATCAAGGTGCCGCGCAACGTGCGCAATCAGCATACGAGCAATCAATGGGCCGTCAACAACGGGCCGCATTGTCGGGTGCGCAAATGGGTATTCAAGGTGGTCAGGCTTCAGGGCAGTTGGGTGTTGGCATGGCTGGTCAATACGGTTCGTTGGGCCGTGGTATTGGGTCCTTGGGCATGCAGCAAGCGCAGCTTGGCGAGGCAACTCAGGGTCTTGGATTTAAAGACATCAACATGCTTAGTACGATGGGCGGACAAGAGCAGACACAACAGCAGGCTATGCTGGATGCTACCCGCCAGAACCAATACCAGAATGTTATGTCTCCGTATCAGCAACTTGGGTTCTACTCGGACATTTATCAGGGCATGCCCACGGCGCAGCAGACATTCCAGCAGCAACAGCAACCAAGCCCGAGTGCGATCTCTCAGATCGGTGGCCTTGGCTTAGGTCTGTATGGTCTACAACAATCAGGCATGTTTGGAGGTAATTAATGAATGTATTAAACAGAGGTATGTTCAAGAACCGTGATTCTCGAAACAGGCTGGCACAGATGGGTGGCATTC
>Ga0209815_1000959_pt1 | contig 20132 bp, 27 predicted proteins | sample CoawatmetaG00DNA_FD_187507 | JGI IMG/M metagenome (GOLD analysis project Ga0209815, IMG submission 187507) | Marine microbial communities from the West Antarctic Peninsula - Coastal water metaG002-DNA (SPAdes) (version 2) | ecosystem: Environmental > Aquatic > Marine > Coastal ...
TTCGATTTCATTGAAAGTCAGTTTAATGGAGACATAGACTTTGATAGTACCATAACATGTAGAATACCTGGGGACAAAGGTGATTTAGTTAAGAACCTCACGTTGAAGATAACCCTCCAAGACCCAACTCCAGAGGATAGTAGTTCAAATGATAATATATGGTGTCCTTCTGTTATAACTCATCTAATTGAGCATGCCGACCTTCTTATAGGGGGGCAACTGGTTGAAAGAATCACAGGAGAGTATATTTATATGCATCAACAATTGTACAATACAAGTGATGATATAGACCAAACCATATACTTTTTAACTGGGCATGGTAATATTTTGAGTTATGCTTCCGGGACGAATTATACCTATTTTTTAGAACTTCCATTCTACTTTTATAGAAATCCATCCCTAGCTATACCAACATGTGCCCTAACAAAACAAGTTGTGGAGGTTAGAATTAAGACTAGACCTTTAAAAGAACTCACTTTTCGTGGTTCTTTGCCGAGTGACATTGCTTCAATTCCGAAGTTCTCGATGGATACAGAGTTTATCTATGTATCCCCAGATGAAAGTAATTTCTTGAAGTCGAGACCTTTAGATTATCTCATTACACAGGTACAAATGTCTAAATTCAAGATGAAAGCGGGTGATACTACAAAATCAGTTATGCTCAACTTCAAACACCCAGTCAAAGAACTTTTCTTTGTATCGCAATCTGATGTCTCTTTTCAAAACAATTACCCAAATGAATACAATACGATAACAAATGCTGAACTCCGTTTCAATAATGAGGTGGTGTTCAACCAAAATACAAAATTTCTTACATACGAACAATCCCTAAAACACCATGTAAATTCACCATACTCTGGTGTTAATACACCTGGTGCTCCATTTTCTACTGGTGGAGTTTTAGACAAATTCGGTCCAGCTACGTTTGGTATGTACTCATTCTCACTCAAACCTGAGGTCTATTATCCAACAGGACAGGTTAACATGAGTCGTATAGCGCACAAACTGCTTAAGATAACAATTGATCCAAAATATGCAGCGAGTGATAATGATACACGTATATATGCCGTCAATTACAACATATTAAGAATCAATAGTGGATTAGCTGGTTTAAAATTTTAGATTGATATAGTAGTAATGGCTGGTGAACTTCAATTGGCATCCTCAGGGCCTCAAGAGAAGTTCTTTACATTCGACCCAGACTACAGTTATTTTTTGGAAAGTTTCAAAAAACATACAAACTTTTCAAATCAATATTTTGATCTAGATCCAGAGAATGAGGCTGACTTTGGTAGCATAGTCAAGTTTAGAATCCCCCAAAATCAAGGTGATTTATTGAAAACCTTGAGTTTAAAGGTCACTTTACCTGAAATTATCTTAGCATCGGGTTGTTATGTAGAATCAGCTGGACATGCCCTCATAGAACATGTAGACCTAATCATTGGTGGTAAGGTTATTCAGCGTTTGACAAGTGATTATCTTCAAATTTATTCCGAACATTTTGTTACCCAAACGAAACAAAATGCACTTGAAGAATTGATTGGTAAGTTTCCACTGAGAACGGCACATATACGTGTTTCAAACCCTCTGATTGCTGCCCGAAACGCTTTAGGAAATGAGGCAGATATCAGTTTTTTTGTAGACCTACCATTTTACTTTTACAATCATCCAGAACTTGCCATACCTCTATGTGCTATAAACCGTCAGGAAGTTGAGGTTGAATTCAAATTGCGGAATGTACAGGATATTGTTATTCTAACTACTGGAGATTATGCTGACATTTCAGGAGAGACAAAGAAAATTATAGATTTCCAGCTTTGTACGGAAGTTGTACATGTAGACTGTGAAGAAAGAATTAAAATACAAAAATCGAAACGTGATTACCTAATCACACAAATTCAACAAAATGTTTTTGATGTTGCATCTGGTGTAAACACTGGGAAGTTTAAACTAGATTTCATAAATCCAGTGAAAGAGTTATATTTCGTTGTTCAGAGACAGGGGAGTAATGTCAATGCTACTGGTGGATACGACACAGGTGTTGGTAAACCCACTGCAGCAAATTCAAACTTCGAGGGAAACTTTGTTACCCCATTTGATTATGATGGTTTACTCGAAGAAACTGGGAATAAGTATATACTTTGGGAGAACTTGGACCATCTTGCACTTACCCTCGATGGTCAGGAAATCATCACCAAGGATACAGGGACGATGCCTTTTCTCAAGGCTGTACAGGCTGCCATACATCACTCAAAAACTCAACTTATTAGACGTTTCTATTCCTATAGCTTTGCTTTACAACCAGAAGAATGGTATCCAACGGGTCAGGTTAATTTCAGTCTCGTAAAAGAGCAAATATTAGACCTAAGTCTTACACCATGTATAGATTTTCCAAGACAAGTTCGAGTATACGCTGTAAACTACAACATCCTTCGTGTAGGTGAGGGAAGTGCGAAAACTATTTTTGATCTCAAATACTAAAGATGAATATGCAAACTGGCTTCGGTGATGGGGGTGATGGTATGATTAAGCAGTACATCCAAACCATGACCAATATTCTCCTCCCCGTCATGGAACAGAGTATGATACTTGCAGCTGAATATTCCAAAGCCTGTGGAAGAGATACACTTCTCCCAGAAGATATGGAATATGCGATGAAATACAGTGCTATGTACACAGTTGGTCAGACAGTTGGTTCTATGTTTCCTGAAATATATCAGGAAGAAGAGGAAGAATCTGATGAAGAATATGATGAAGAATCTGATGAAGAAATGGAAGTTGTTTCACCAGAGGACTGCCCCCCATTCGAGAGATACTCGGGAAACGACACGAAATTTCTCCAGATGAACGAAGCCTATGATCGATGGGAATCGTGGACTCCACAGAATCCGACAGAACACATGTTAAAAAATGCTATTAATAGTAATGAGCATCTCAGAACCTGAAGCATGGAGTTTTTCTGATAAGGCTAAGTTACATATTTCAAACTTAGATTCAAGCTCTAGTGATGATTCATCAGATGATGAACAACTTTTTTCAAAAACAAAAACACTCAAAGGTAAGCGGTTTAAAAAATTAGTAACAAAAGAAGAAGTTACAAAAGAGTAATTATTTTCCTGTCGTATAGTATAACAAACACCATGTCGGCCGCCGCTCTCCAAACCGTAAACCTTGTCACCCAGGAACTCCAGTCCCAGACTCTCAACTCCATTGTTGGTGGTTTCTCGTTCGCCGCGGCTATGTCGTGGATGGACTTCGTCCGCTGGACCATCACCCAGATCATCAAGGTCCCCAAGAACGGTGGTGCTCAGTACGCGCTCACCGCGGTCCTTACCTCCCTCCTCTCTGTGGTTGTCTTCTTAGTCATCTCCAGGATCACTGGTAAGACTGCTAAGCCCGCGCAGCCCGTGTACGCGGTAACCCGGTAATCGGTTTACCTTTCATAAAAAATAGAAGGAGTAGACCAACTAAAACAATTAATGCAATATATAAATACTCCTTTCTCCACTTATAAGTATTCTTCACAATCTCAGGGATACTTATTATTGGCTTTGGCTCTTCCTTTTCAACCTTTTTGAATTCTTCTATAGGAACTTTTGGTAAATTTTCCAATTTATCTGTGGTTCCCGATATTTCAAATTTCAGTATATGGTCTTGATTTCTAAAATCGTATGGAATCAAACGACCATGACTCATATAGAAAAACTCGATTTTCACATCCTTTATCATCTTCTGTGCTCCAGAGTGAAAGTGGTGCACCAATTTATCGTCAGCACCGTTAAAGTTTATAGAATCAGTCCCATCTAGAAGTATATGACCCGTGTAGAAAGGGGTAGATGTGTACACAGTTTGTGTAAATTCATCAGACCCCGTAGTTAGTTTTAATATCAAAGAATTTGGACCATCTAGATTAATTGCACCTGAACGAAGTACTTTACTTGTAGATGTAAAGTCTTTTGAGCTGAAACCCATCAGTTGGTGAGGGGTTGTAAGAGGTGAAGCATTACTCAAATATCCATCTGTACCGCTATAAAATTGAAGTGTAAAATCGTGAGAATCTTCTGTGTTTGAAAATACTAATGAATCTGTCTCCTCATCAAAGATAACCGTATCTATGTGCGTATTAGCTGGGGCAAGTTCTATATCGAGGTCTGTAGCTAATACATACCCATTTGAATAATTCGTCTCATTCAAAGTGATAGATACACCATCTACTTTGAATGTCTTATTCGTAGCACATGTCATCAATTGAGGCGTTGGAATACGAGCAGACACAAGTTTGATATTAGAAATGTCATAAATTGGGTTATCTAAATTGACAACATAACTATTGGCATATGCATATACACTTGTATCTCTTTCACTACTATCTATGTTAAGGGTGTGGACCTTCATTAAAATACATGGACAATATTTTAATGACTGTTTTTGTCTATTAGAAATCAATCTTCTACTGATAGAGGGAATGTGCAAGGGGGTTATTCTGGAGTTGTCTCTTAGCGATGCCTAGGTCCTTAGTGTTAGGATTAGCATTACCCTTGTAAGAGTTGAACTGGTGGAAAGGTTTTTGCTGGTAGTTTTGACTCCAGCCACCATTCGCGGGGGCAACACGACCATCAATACGGCTCGTGTCACTGCGAACTGCTGTAAGGGCACCACCCTGCTTGAGGGCACTCTCACGAACATTCATTCGACCAGCATTACCCATCCGGTTTGGTTTACCTCTACGGTCTTCTGGGCGGAATCCATATTTCATGAGTTCCTCGTTGGTCTTGGCAGTCACCTGAGCGGCGACACCTTGTGTGTACGCACCATGATGACTGTTAATACCTGGGGCTGGTCGGTTTCCATATGCATATTGTTCGTCGTTACGATCACTCTTAAATCTGGTGGGGTCTTGGGCCAGGGTCTGCGCGGAAATGAAACGCTTAGCACCATTGAAACCTAACCCATCATTGCGAAAGCCAGTTTCTGAGCGGTTGGTGGTACGTTTAGTTTTCTCATGCTCGTTGCGAGGAACTAGACCAGACATACCTTGAGCACGTCCAGCCATAGTGGGTCTCCTCGATGGGAGGAAAGCGGTAGTTTCGGGTTTGTTGTGAGTAACCTGACCAATGACAGCGGAGCGACCACCAGTGACATCGGCAGCGGGACCGGTGCGTCCTGGAAGTGAAGTCAACTTGTACTCACCAACATTAACAGGGTTGACCCTGAAAGTTTGCTGGAAACCACCAACCGCGGGTACACTGGGGTCCACACCTAAACCTGGACCAACCATCTGCTTTTCAACTGGGGAAAGGTTGTTCATACGACCATTGTCATACATCCGGTTTCTCATGTTCAGGATTTCTTCACCACCACTACGTTGTTGCGTGCTGATATCCCCAAAACTCTCCATCTCCCTCTTGTGTGGAACCTGGGCTGTAGGTTGAAAGTTATTAGATTCTATAATTTCTGGGTTTTTCATTGCTGGTGGTTCAGCGACAGAAACTTTTGGTGGCTGGGACTTGATACTCAAGTTCCTCCCCGCAAATACAAGACCGGCAACGGCCATGAGTGATATAGGATCAGCCATTCTTACTTCTTATTAACATTTTTATTAAGGTACCTTTGCTGGAACAGACCATTTTGGACATCAGCTCTGGTGCTCGAAGGTTCATAACTCATCGTGCGAAGGGGAACCTTACATTCCATATTGCTTAGGGGAAACAGGTTTCGCTCATAAGTCTGTACGAGATGCTTGTTAAATCGGGAAGTAGATTGGGGACGAAGTTGATCACTTGTCTCAATATATTGTGCTGGGGAACCCTTACCCGCCATGTATGGGGCAGTACCGTACAACATAGTGTTGGGACGGCAACTGCCACAGTTGAGGCTACCGGGCTGGGGGTATACAAAAATTTCATCGGTCGCTTTTACGGGGGGTAGAGCACCCGTGTTTTGAACAATGGAAAGTCCAGGTTGAAGCTGGTACGCCATTTATTATTACACAAGAATATTTATCTAAGCTAGACAGTTCCTCTAGACATACCTGAGCGTTTGTCACCATCCGAACCTAAACCACTGAAAGCTGATAATTGAACACCTCTAGCATTGGGGTCACAAAATCGGGTATCACTCTTGCACATTGGTGCATTTTTTTTACCATAACACGCCTCCGCGAAAGCTGTTTGGTCTCCTGGGATATTAGTCACTGGGTTCGAAACAAACTGACGTTCCATAGCATTGCGAAGATACTTGGGCATCGGAGTACGAGAACGTCCTGCATCATATGGGATACGGTCGCTACTATAGGCCTGAACGAATGGTTTGACTGTGGGGTAATAACACGCCTCCAACCGGTTGGGTGCGTCGGTATAATCGGTAATAAGAACGTTTCCCATGGGGTTGTCTTGGGTGGGCATTTGACATGACACACTGTCGACAGAACCACCATAGGTTTCCTTAACCATTCTAGACTTATAAAGAACATACACAACACCCAACACCGTCGCACCTAATACGAATACTCGTGGGTCACGTCGAATGACATAGAGTATAGTGCACACATAAATGATAAAACGAGAAGCAGCGTTTACCCTGTCTTCTGGTGATTGCTCACCAGTGGGCCAAAATTGGGTGACCTGGTCAGCATCAAAAAGCTGCTGAGGATCATCGAACCAAGCTTTCATTTAGTATATGTAGAGGTTTAATTTTTTGGGAGACCCTTCAACATATTGCCCATCATTTTCATGAGAGCATCCTGGTCGAGTTCACCATCTCCGTTCTGCATACTATCAGCTACACCTTTGGCAATAGTCTCGATTTGAGAGAGTGTACCCTCGGGAAGAGAGGTGATAGTAGTACCAAGCATGTATAGGGTTTGGAGATACTGCCAAGTAGCACCCTTGGTGCCTTCACTCATCTTAGACCAGTACCGCTTGATATCAAGTTCCTTGAGAAAGTCGATAGTTTCAATTTCCTCGAGAAGAAATGTCTCATCCTTCGCAGAAATCTTATCCGCGTAAGGAGAAACACCCTTCATATATCCATCTACAACGAGACGGGGGTTGGTCGACTTGAGTAGGTCGAACGAAGTGAGCATTTTCTTAATGCCTTTTTCCTCTGGAAAAGTCTTGTGCAATTCCACAAGAAATTGACTCATCATATCATTGAACGCAGTGACGGATGCCATTTTCTTATTATATTGGTGTAATCTTTAAGTTTAGAAAGGCTCAGTTGAAATAACCTCCTTTTTACCTAAACCGCCTGACACTATGAAAAACACTAGAATCGCATTGAGTACAGCGGGTTTCGTGTATTTGTTGAGTTCGAGCTTACCTTCATTATTCAAGTACGCCTTGAGATGAATATAAGTGGCGGTTATACCAGCTGCAATTAGGGCGGCACTCACTGGGTCGCGCAAATGATCGGAGAGTTCCATTTAATTATACCTGGGATTTTTTGTGCGCTGCTCTGGTGCATCCCCAAAGAATACATTGTCGTCTGGTTCCTCTTGGGGCTGGGGTTGACCCATTGGCTGACCCATTGGCTGACCCATTGGTTGGGCAATAGGTTCTGAAACTGGGTCAGGTGCCTCTGCCTGTACACTATGTATGGTTTTGAACTCATTTTCGAGTCCAGTGGGGTGGGGCTCACCATTTTCCTCCATTCCTTCCAATGGTTCGGGCTCCATCTCGGGTTCAAGTCCCTCCACTGGCTGAGACTCCATCTCTTCCATCTGTTCATCAAGAACGTCTGGGTCCATACTGTCTTCAACATCACCATCGAGTGAAATATCACGCGAATCTTGGGACATGTACGTTTGAAGAATTTGTTGCACAGGAATGAGTTCCTTTACTGTGTTTTCAATGCATAGGGTAAATCGCACCCGGAGGTTATCATCGCGCATGTACTCACTCTGTTCATCATGGAAAATGTAAGGGTCCCTGTAAAGGTCTTTCGCGATATTGTTGTAGCAGGTTTGAATAAAAACCTCTTCGGTTGGGAGCTTGAGAGAAATCTTTTTGTTACCAGCATTGAGACGAACAGCTGAAAGAATCTTGGTGCACGCAACAAAAACAGCCGCGAGAAGGTCACCAAACCATGAACACCTGTCGGTGATGTTATCAGAGTGGCGTTTAGACATAGCATTAGACCAGTTTGGAACCTCCTTAAGGTGCTTCTGGAACATGATGAGAACCTGTTTACCCTTAGAGTTCTTCATCGCTTCGTTATACATTTCATCAAAAACTTCAATCATAGGTGGATACATAATAAGGCACATCTGTCCAAGATATTCCTTTTTAGCTTCTACAAGCACACTCAAATTGTCCATTTATGATTAATAGGGTTTTTAAAATGATGTTTTCCTACGCACCACTCCTCCTGTACTGGTTAGCCATTTTCTTGAGATTCATAAGATTTGGAAAATCACCCTCTTCCACTTCTTCCTTCTTTATTTTACTCTTTTTAGGAACGATCCAACATATATACAGGTCATGGTCACTTACCAGTCTTACCGTAAAACCACCAAGTTCAAACTGTCTAGCAACATATTTGGCTGCAAGTCTCCTATCAAATACTGGGTACCCAATTAAGAATGCAGGTACATTAAGAAATAGTTGTTTGTGTCCAAGTTCTACAGCCTGTTTAATCTTTGAAGAAAACTGTTCATAAATCCTTTTATATATCTCTTTTCTCATTTGTTTTCTTTTATCATCAATCTTTGTCACGTCATTGATGCTTAACATTACAATTACTGCAACTTATTTTTGGCGGAATCAAACTCACTTTTGGTAGGGACAGCCGCCTCCTTCACGAGTTCGTACTCAACAAACTCTTTACCAGCAGAACCTTCCATGAAAGCACTTACATCACCTGGTGCTTGAACACCGAGGGGTTGTGTGCGAAGAGAAATCACACGAGACTTCCCATTCTTAACCTCAAACGAGGCAACAACGGAGAAACCAAAGGAAAATCCACCCTTCTTCATAACCATAAACATAAGTTCATAAATTTCCTCCCTTTCTTTCCTGTACCCCTTGACGGCGGTAGTTTCAATTATATAGGTGCAGACACCTGTACGCTTGGCGATTTCCTGGTTGGCTTTAAGGACAAACTCTTCCATCATGTCATTATCGAGGCTGACCTCAAATTCACCAAATCCATCAAGGTTTGGTCTGGAGTCATCCAACTTTATGGGTGATACAGGTTGTGTGTATCCTGAGAGACCGAAGGTTTCTGTGAAGGATTCCATATTGGTTGTCAGCAGAACCACAATCAGGATGAGGATAAAAGCCAACAAGTAGTTCATCTTTACTAGTATGCGTTAATTTTTTTTTAGAAAATACCATATACATAGTAGATGTCGTTGTTGATTTATAGTCCAAGATGTAAACACTCGATGGATGTTGTAAACTACATCAATCAACACCCACAGTTGAAACAACTCGTGAATTATCACAATGTCAATACACAGGGTATACCACCGAATTATAGAACTAAGATCAATCGTGTCCCAACCATGCTGACTAAAAATGGTAAAATTCTAGTAGGTACCGAAATCAAAAACTGGTTGGACTCTCTTCTCCCCGCTAAAGAAGTGTCCCATGGTTCCATAGGTGCGTTCGGATGTTCAATGACATCCCTTGATGGTGATGCACCCAGTTCCGATTTGTTTTCCCTGGATGATTACGGTCAGTCTCTTCAACCAGCCATGACCAAGGAACTTGAAGAGAAAATTGCCAGGGAAGTATCTAAAGGTGTAGCGTATCAAGAACTAAATAATTAGAAGTGAGTTAAAGATCTAACGCACATCTTGAAGTAGATATGAGATTAGTAACAATCCAAGCTTCGGCTTTCAAGTCAACATTTGAAGTACTAAAGGATATCCTAAATGATGTAAATATATACTTTAAACCAGATGGTATGTATATAGTTACATTGGATACAGCCAGAACGTCTCTCATTGACATCTATTTAGCTGCTGACAACTTTGAAGAATACAGTTGTGACCAAGACGAAATCATTGCAGGTATCAACATATCTAACACCTTCAAACTCCTAAAGACGATAACAAACAACGATGTCCTGACAATCGAAATCAAATCCAAAGAATACATGAACATGGAGATTTCGAGTGAAGCGAAGAAGACCCATACGAAATTTGAACTCAAACTTCTTGATATTAATGAGAGTCGTATAGAAGTTCCAGAGATTGAGATGACGACTATAACAACTTTACCATCAACTGATTTTCAGAGACTTTGTCGTGACATGTCTAATATTGGGACGGATATTGAAATTACACGAGCTGGTAAGAAAATTGATTTCAAATGTGAAGGTGATTTTGCGAACCAAGAAACATCAATCGAATGTATGGAGGAAAGTCAAAAAATCACGGGTATGTACAGTCTAAAATACCTGAATATCTTTACAAAGGCGACGAGTATGTGTGCGTCTGTGCAAATTATACAGGAAACAGGGAATAGGTTTCTAATCTTAAAATATAATGTTGCAAATCTGGGTGAGCTAAAGTTTTACCTAGCAACTAAGGTATCTGAAGATCCGTAGTAAAATTCTCAAGAGTGTAAAGAGTCTTTTTCATCCCTAAAGTATTCGAAAGAATAATCTTAGGAAACCTATCTTTTAGCACATCTTTATCATAATATAAGAAATGTTCAAGTGGAACTTTTTGCCCATGGAAATCATTCCTGGGTCCATTGTACCGTTTCACCTTTTCAGTAATGTTCTTCATTGGTTTATCATCTTGATCAACTATCCAAGCACTACTCAAAGGGATACTAAAGTGCATAGATGTATCCTCATTTTCACCTGGCCTGAAGTTAATGTCATTGGAAATGGCTGTATGGATATGCCCGTTGTAGTAATACTTCACCCGTAAAATGATATATTTGACATTCTGGGGTACAGATGTGTTTCGGAAATCACGGCCTGTAACAGTTACATAGTATTCTTCAAGAATACCATCCCAGTCCTTACTCTCTTCTCTCCAAAACGTATCTTCAGTTAAATACTTCATGTCATAATCAATTTTATATTCCAACTCTTCGTTTACAATACTGTAGTCCCGTGGTGTGAATAAGTTTTTATAAAAAAAGAAAATAGCACTTAAAAGTTTGAGAAGCATTTCTTTATATATAGAATGGAAGGAAACTTTTTAAGTAGATATAACAATAAATTAGATGAATGGAGTGAGCTAATTAAGAAGGACCCAACGAAGAGACGTACGTATGAATCTGATATGGCACAGTATATTATGAAGTGTATGCCTTATATGAATCAACATACCGATGATGGTGAAGAAATGACCAACACGGATAATGTATTCAATGTGAAAGAGACTGTTGGTTTACAAAGGAGAGATATATTTACAGACTACTTGATAAAAGTAGAAAAGAAGAATATACAGAGACCAAAAGAACTAATATCTATAGAGCAATGTGAAAGATGTGAATCCAGTAATGTAGTTCATATTAAGGATACAGCAGATTTGGTCTGTGACGGGTGTGGAGTAATCATTGCTAGGGCTATGAGTGAAGAGTTGACCTATAAGGAAGAACAAGAGACATCTGAAAAAATCATAAACTATTCATATAAGCGGGAAAACCACTTTAATGAATGGTTGTCACAATTTCAAGCACAAGAGATGACTAATATACCCCCTGAAGTCATCGACCAATTGAGAAGTGAACTGAAAAAGATGAAAATCAAAAAACTCGAAGATATCACACACGCAAAGATACGTGCTTTATTGAAAAAGTTGAGACTAAATAAATACTATGAACATGTTCCGTACATTACAAACATTTTGAATGGGATTAAACCACCAAATATGCCACAAGAACTAGAAGAAACCCTACGCATCATGTTCAAAGATATACAAAGACCGTTCGATGATAACTGTCCTACCGAAAGAAAAAACTTCCTAAGCTATTCATATGTACTCTATAAATTTTGCGAACTTTTAGGTGAAGATGACTTCCTCCAGTACTTCCCTCTCCTCAAGTCTAAAGAAAAGCTGTACCAACAAGATGTCATTTGGAAAAAGATTTGTCATGACCTTCAATGGGAATTCATTCCAACAGTTTAAAGAATCAATATTATATTTACATAATGTTACAGTGTCCAAACTTTTCAGTGTGTCATAAAATGTATGACCCAAGATTGAAGGTGTGTAGTCCATGTTTCTGGAGATTCAATAATGAGGTACTCGAATTCAAGAATGATGAATGTCCACATTGTTTTGAAAATACAAAATGTGTCAAATTCAGAAAATGTTCACATTTCGTTTGTCTCAAATGTTTCAAAAAAAATGATAAATGTACTTTATGTTAATTACTTTCTATTTCTCAAATACTTTAGAAAAACTTTTAAATTCTAAAGTATTTGAAAAAAAAATAAAAGTTGTAATTTATATTTCCTTGGAACCCCATTGTCCTTAATATTTTTTTTTACATTACTTTCTATTTCTCAAATACTTTAGAATTTATAAGTTTTTCTAAAGTTTTCTCAAAACCTAAGTAAAGTATGATTATTTCAAAAAGTATACTATATCAAAATGAACACTGAAGAAAATCAAGCCTTGTTGGCACTCTATGAGCTTGAAGCTCATGTATGTCCACACCTAGATAACATTAATCAAACGGACCCGGCTGTTCAGCATTGCATGGAACAGGCGAAGTTTCACTTGAAGACAGCCCACGAACTCCTGCAAGCAGCGGTGTTAGGTCCACAGACACAGTATGATGATGATCGCGCATTTTATCAAAAACTCGCGAGAGTTTTCCCTTTGATGGTCCTAATGCAAACTTACGAATCTCTACCTCCCGATCCGGTTGAAGAGGAAAGTTCACCAGATACGCCGTCCTCAGTTCTGTCAAGTCAAGATATTTTTGAGCCTGTAACTCCATCCCATCAGTCAGAGATTTAATAGCTTTTAGTTCTAATATTACACTATTGTCTATGATAATATCAGCTCGTAGTTGACCAACCACATGACCTCTAAACCTAACCAATATGTGTCGCTCTGATTCGTACGGAATCTTATTCTCCCTCAATATAACTTCGACCGCGTTGTGGTACACTCTCTCACTGTACCCAGGACCCAATTCAGAATAGACTTCCCCCATCATTTTCTCAATATCATACTTCATTTATAAAGAAACTAAAATTTTCTCTATATATGTTAAGATAGTATGCCACCAGCTGGTGTACTCGGAAAACGCGGTCGTTCAAATAGTACGAGTAACCGAGCCGCGAAAGTCAGTGCACGTGAAGTGAATTTACCAAAACTTCAAATTGGTACAGGTATGGGATGTCCAATTGCTGGTATGCCTCGATACATGAAAAGAGCACAAAAAACGTTTGATGAGCTCGGATACGTATCTGCCTTTTTTGACTATAATGTTGCAACGAATCAATATGGTATCACCAAAAGTATCGATACCATTGTAAAACGTCGTGGGAATGTGTACACTTTACCCAATACATTTAACGTAACAAACCAAGTTTACTTTTTCATGGTTGGTTTACGAAATAATAACCAAGGACATTCTGTGAGTGTTTTAGTCGACGCCCGTGTTCCTAGTAATAAAAGAATATGGGTCTTCGATCCTCTCGGGGAAACATCGAGGGATTCTATCTGGGGTAGGACAATGAGACAAACTGTAGTACCAATCATCAAACAATTATGGGGAGTCTCAAATACCACAGCCAGATACTATAATGGTCGTAATTTACAAGCTAATAATACTAGGGGTGTATGCTCAACATTTTACGTGACATTCATGGATATAATTCCATTTTTACTAAATGGCAGTGCGAATATTAACCAGTTGAGTGATACTGCAAGAATAAACGGTACACAAATGCGTGCTTTTTTCCTGAATTTCGCCCCTAATACAGAGGGTCGAGTCATAGCCAAAAACAACCGATAAACTCTCAGTGTATATCAAGAAGTACCAATGAAAGTATGTGTCGTGCGTCCAAATATGATGTTAAGAAGACAACGAATGAAATTGTCTCATGAAGTAGTACACAATTTGAAAGAGATAAGTAAGGTATCTTCTTTCAAGCGGTGGGAATATGCAGGTGGTATCGAATACGATAATCTTAAATTTAGTACACCAACACGGATTACATCAAAAAAACGAAACAGAGTCGAAACTCGTGAAATTGAACAGGTGTGGTATTCTAAAATATCATATCATACACATCCAGGGATTGGGTATCATGAATGGACTATATGCGAAAATACACCAATATATACAACCCTCCCTAGTAATGCAGATTTTGAAGCATATATCAAGGGGTTTCCCAAAATGCAAGTCAATATAATTTGTGATTCACATGGATATTATATTATTGACGTCTTAAAATCAGTCTATAAGAGAGTATCACCCTTACCTGAAGCTGTTTATGAATATATGAGAAAGCTACGCAGTAGACCATTCATGCGCATAGGTGCATTTTCAGAGGATGGTGTTGAATATTTCCATACAACTCTACAAAACTGGAAAAGATATATGAATGAAGAAGTTAACCCAGAAATGATAGAACTATTCGGGATATCGATTCAGTATTATGGGTATGATGATGATCCACCAAATGTTACCATCTATCGGGATATAGACGTAGCATAGAATCCTCTAATTCGTCAACCTCGTACCAAGCCCAATGACACTCCGACGAATCCTTATCTATTTTACACATATCCTGTGCTTCTCTTATCGCTTCAGTGAAACGTAAACGAAGTCTCAGATTTTCCCTAATCGGCCTCACCTCCGCGATACATGGTCGTTGGTACATACCTTCAAGGACATTCCTACGAGTCTTTGCCAGTTTTATCTTGTAAAGACTGTTTTCAGAGAAGGTTGCTACACATCTCATACTTTATGAAGGTATTAAAGTTTTAAGTGAATACATGAGTATAAGATGTCCTCTTACAACGTTGAACCCTGCACATTTATCTATCGTGTATCCTCCCTCGCGAAGGTCGTCGATGGTGATACTATTGACGTGAATATCGACCTCGGTTTCGATGTATGCACAAAGCAACGTGTTCGCCTTCTAGGTATCGACACCCCAGAATCTCGTACTTCGGATAAGGAGGAAAAGGTGTTTGGTCTCATCTCGAAGAAGAAGCTCAAGGAATGGTGTCTAAAGGCTGTTGCGTCTGAGAAGGATGATATCGATATCGAACTCAGATGCCCAGAGGCGGATTCTAGGGGTAAGTTTGGTCGTGTACTCGGAGAGGTTTGGGTCTCTGAAGATGGAGTATGGACGAATGTGAACAAGTGGTTGGTTGATGAGGGATACGCCGTACCATACGGTGCACAAAACAAATCCCTTGTCGAAGGACTTCATCTAGAGAATCGCAAGAAACTCATTGAACGTGGTGAAGTTCAGGTATAAACTATAACTGTTTTGAAGGATTTTTTTTCAAATCTGGGCTTGAATGAATCCAAAAGTTAGCTACATGTTTTTCCCCACTTTTAACTATACACGCTTCATGTGTTGAAAGGCATGTATATGACAAATCAGTATTATAGTTATGAAAAAATAAAGCGTCACCTTTACTCAATTTATATGACGTATTTAATAATGGAAAATTAGTTTCGCCACCTTCGTATTCATCGTTCAAGTAAATTATAATGGTATATATTCGATCATATCCAGGTATCTCTTTATTTGCATCTCGGTGCCAGTTATAATAACCACCAATTTTATACTTAACTATATGTACACGTTCGAAAAAATTTACAGGTTTTTTAACAATTTTAGAACATTTGTTAAATATAGTTGTAACAATTTCATGTGAATCATGTTTATGTGATTTTTCGATAGATTTTCTTATTTTAGACTGTTTATTATTACTGATATTAGAATTGTATAGTTTTTCATTTTCAAAGCTAATCAAAAAATCACATTCTTCATGAGTTATCAAATTCTTAATCACACGTGGTTCTTGATACACACTAAACATACTATAATTGGGGTACACCTCTTTAATAAGGATGCTTGTGCACCCATAAATTACAAACCCATTTCTCCCCGGACTTTACAGGTTTCCGCGCCTTCAGCTCCACTTCACCTTAGTTTTATACCAATACTAGACCTACCATCATATTTATGTGTTTCTGCGTATGGTCCATTAGCATCTATATAATGTAAAAACATTTGTATCTGATAGGATCCTTTATCAGCGTCCAGTGATTCTCGTCCATGCTTTAATTCACACCCCTTGTAAATTATACAATCTCCAACATCACATGGTATGTATCGTTTTTCTTCATTTACATATACATGTAATGGCCAAAAATATTCATCAGATTTACCATTATATTTAAATCCCAAGGGAATCGAAACTGATATTTCACATGCAGGTCTATCTAGGTGGTCTTCTAAAACATGACCGGCTTTATAAATTCTAAAAAATGAATATGTAGGAATAAGTTTTAAAGTTGTATACTTTTCGATTTCAGGCTTTAAAAATAACAATAAACTTTCCATTAATGAGTCTGCATATTTCTCATGACTTCCAATAACTTGGGTACTAACTTGTTTATCATTATCATTATATCTATTATATAAAGCATAACGTTCAGCAATTTTACATATATCACGAGATAATAGTTTTTCAACTTTCATGTACATATCTTTATCAAAATTCATATATTAAAGTGGGTGCTAAGCTTTAATAAGGATGCTTATGCACCCATAAATTACAAACCCATTTCTCCCCGGACTTTACAGGTTGCCCACCATGTAAAGCATCGGACGTGTCTAACCCATAGTTATCCAATGTATGGAAAAAGAGTGCATCCCCAGCCTTGAGTTTATATTTTTCTTTGATAACTGGAAAAGCCGTTTCACCCCCTTCGTAGTCATCATTGAGAGCTATGATGAAAGTGTACAACCTCTTGTTCTTGTCTTGATAAAAGACATCTTGGTGAGGTTTGTAGTGTCCACCCTCTGTATATCGTAGAACTTGGAGTTGTTCACAGTTTTGGAATGGTCTATCCGTATGACTCACACATTTCTTTATAACCTGCCTAACAGTGTAGTCGGTATTACCACTAAGCCAAGCTGTTTCACTCTTTCGGATTCGTTCATCAACCCTTTCATCCTTGTCTACCGTGGATACATGCAACTCCTTCTTTGCCTGCTCGATGATATATTTGCGTTCCTTTTCAGTTAAGAAATTTTCAATTACCACCGGTTTGGGGTAGCTGGGAAGCAGGTACACAAGTAATATAATGAGGAACAATAGAATGACCATCTTACTATACTCACACAAAAATTTTTCTGGGAACTGCAGAGTTATATCTTTTTCGTATCACCTCGAAAGTTTCATTACTGTACTCGATAAGGTTAGTTAAAATGTCAACAAATTCATGGTACCTTTGTGGTTCAATCATGTATTGTCTGAGAAGGTCACCACCTGTATTCGTTATCATTTCAAATATATGTGAAATATCTACGAGTTTATCTATGTACTTTTCTTGACGTTGAAGTAAAATTTTAAAATAGTCTTCAGTCATCTCATTTAGCATATAAGATATCCGAAGCTGAATATTATCGGGTGGTTGCGTATCCATGAACATTAAATCACGCTCCACTTGATATATCATCACAGCATGTCGTAGTATGGTGTTAGGTGCCCCATGTTGTCTCAATTCCTTGAAGGTAGGTATACCCCCACATGGTATGTCCCCATGTTCGCGAGACATCATAGTTTTCTTTTTAAACTCTATGAAATGTGGGTTATGAATGCGCCCGTTTTCTATTTGACCAGTTCTCCAATCAAATGCAGTATGACAACTTGTACACCACATCTGAGCACATCCACTCGTCTTGTAAATAACTGTACCACATTTGGGACACGACTTACTGTCCTCATTTAAAAGATTCATCGTTTCAACCGTTTGTGGGTCACATTCGTGGTCATCTGTCAGTAATTCATTACATTTCTTACAATAGTGTTTGAAACACAATCCACAGTACCATTCCTCATTAAGAAATCCTTTACATTCCTCAACTGGACACTGTCTAATAAAAGAGGACTGGTCACGACCTATAAACATGTTACCATTTGTTCGCATGTCTTCTAGATGACGCCATACATTTTCCATTTTTTTATAGAGATTTCTGATTTCCCTCTTTATTTCAACCTCTTGTTCTGGATTGGTGTGATGCATATGATGTAGTTCCAAAAGTTTAGCTCTGTGGTCATTGAGTATAATTCTTAGTTTCCTCATTTGAAGAATTCGTTCAACCTCGGGTTGTGTCTCTGGCATTCGTGCTTTTTCTCTTTCGAATAGTACGACCTCACGGTGTCGCTTGAGTTCCGTATTTCGAAAATACTTTGTACAAAATAAATCTACAAATTCACGATTCCATAGAGCCTTACACCCCATACAGTGTGGGTCTTCAAATGAAGAAAGTATATATCTCTGACTACATGAGCGACAACTCGATAAATCACAAAAGGGACATTCCACTTTTTTATGATTTATCTTGTTGTGATGTTCACAGCATACGTCGCATGTGGTCATTAACGTAAAAGCACCTTATTTCTTTAAATTGTAATCATTTTATTGAAAATCTACAAAACTACCAACCATCTCCATCGCGTCATCTCGACCGTACACAGTTTGTGTAAAAAATAGAGTCATTTCCGCCTGTCCGTATGACAAGTATGTACCCCGATACTTTTCATATATACCCACGAGGTCGTCTAGGTTATTCTCACACCATTCCCCCACATCCTTCTTTGTCATATCACGATGGAGACCCTTTTCGATGAAATCGACAACCTCGTCGCTGAGAGGCATGTCGGTAATCACGGTACAGTCGTCGTCGGGATGATTCATTTTTAGATACATTTTTACACATTACCACATCAACTTAGGTTGTCTGCGCACGTCTTCCATTATAGAGATGTACCACCTAACTATTTTAAGTTCAGAAAACTTGTTCATAATCTCATAATAAAAGTTGGGAAGTTTAATCTCTTGTTTATTAGCATTGAGGTGCACTTCTTCCATTGTATCTTTTAAAGCCTTAACGATTGTAATCTTGGAAACCTCGGTCTGCAGCTCATAATAAAAGTTGGGAAGTTTGGTATCCATCGTCTTACGAAATACAGTGAACGTTTTTAGATGCATTTTTACATATTTGAGGTTTACTTAGGTAGTTCATTTTGAGCATTTTCATATGCCTTCAGAACCTGACCCACTGTGGTGGACCTTTGTATGCGACCGGTATATATCTTTTTTCGGTTCTTTGATATCTTAAAGGTTTTACTGTTAATCTTTGCTTGATAACTCGATTTGTTGGATAAAGTTGCTCTCTTTTCCGCGTTTCTTTTCAACTTATCCTTAGCAGCGTTGCGGGCTCCCTCGGCGGCTTTTCTAACAAGTATATTACCAAAACCAGTAGCTTTGTTTACATTGGCTTGTGTCCTAGGTGCCAAATTCTTCGCCAACTTTACACGTTCCGCTCCAGTGGCTTGGCTGAGTGCAGCCTTTTGAGACGCTATTTTTACACCGTTCATGAACCGCTGGTTCTTATTTTTTTGGACGAGAGCTCTAAATGAAGGCTTATTGGGTTTGGGTGCATTAGGGGGTTTGGGTTCCAATTTCACATTGTTCAGATTTACAGTTTTCTTAGCTTCTTTCTTAGCTTTCATTTTAGCTTTCAAAATAGCTAATTTTTCTTCTTCAGCTTTCTTGGCAGCTAACTTAGCTTCTTCTTTGTTTCGTTTTTCTTTTTCTGAAATCTCTTGATTTTCCATAACCGCCTTATTCCTAATCTCTTTCATCCTATTGAGATTTTGATTCTTGAATGCAATCTCGAGTTGACCCTTGAACGCACTTTTCTTATTTTGAGGTAATTTCTTGAGTGTATTGATAGCAGAAATCAGTGGTTTCTTATTTTCGTTGGTAAGTTTATTAAACATTGGATTATTTTGCATGGTTGGTTCGAATGTAGGGTTAGGTTTCATGTTTGGTTTGTTATTGTTATTGTTGCTATTACTGTTCTCATATACGGGTTTGTTGTTGTTATTGTTCCCGAGTCTCAAACCACCATTGAAGCTACCTGTATTGTTAGCCACCGCCTTGTTA
>Ga0209815_1000960_pt1 | contig 20120 bp, 20 predicted proteins | sample CoawatmetaG00DNA_FD_187507 | JGI IMG/M metagenome (GOLD analysis project Ga0209815, IMG submission 187507) | Marine microbial communities from the West Antarctic Peninsula - Coastal water metaG002-DNA (SPAdes) (version 2) | ecosystem: Environmental > Aquatic > Marine > Coastal ...
TGTTGCCTTAGCACATGCAGATATTTCTTTTTTATTACATCATAATAATAACGAAGTCTATCATCTAAAAGCAGGGAATCTTCGTCAGCGTATTGTAGCTGTATTTGGCACTAAAATGAATGAAAAATTAGTTCCTATTGATGAAAAAACAGATATTGTTGCTATTCAAGGTTTTGTGGCAAAGCCAGAATTTTCTAAAAGAAAACGAGGTGAGCAATTCTTTTTTGTGAATGATAGATTTATAAAAAGTTCTTATTTAAATCATGCAGTAGTAAATGCATTTGACGGTTTGCTAGAACAAGGTGCGCATCCATCTTATTTCTTATACTTAACAGTACCCGCAAACACAATAGATATCAACATACACCCAACAAAGACAGAAATAAAATTTGATAATGAAAAAGCTTTATATGCTATGTTACGCGCTACCGTAAAACACAGTTTAGGACAATATAATGTTGCACCTGTTTTAGATTTCAACAGAGATGCTGGGCTGGACACACCTTATCATTTTAAAGGCGGTAGTGCCTCAGGATCTGTCCCTAAAATTTCAGTGGACCCAGATTTTAATCCGTTTAAAGAAGAACAACAAAAGGAAATTAATTTTCCTTTTAAAAGAGAGAAAGAAACGCAAAGCTGGGAATCTCTTTATACATCTGTAAGCACAACTGATGCAGAACAAAATGAAAGTTTATTTGAACATCTTCAAGAAGAAAAAACACAAAAAACATTTCAAATTCAACGTAAATATGTATTGTCTTTAATAAAATCAGGGGTTGTTTTAATCAACCAATCTTTAGCGCATCAAAGAGTATTATATGAAGAGTTTTTAGAGAGTATTACAATAAGAGAGGCAAATAGTCAACAATTATTATTTCCTGTGAAAATTTCTTTTTCTTCTGCAGAAATAGAGATGATTTATACCATAAAAACAGAATTAGAAAATGCTGGGTTTTCTTTTGACCAATTCACTAAAGACAGCGTTACCATAAAAGGAATTCCAGTTTCTGTAACAGAAAGTAAAATTACCATTATTTTAGAAGAGTTATTAAACGATATTAATTTAGAAGTACCAGATGCCAGTTTTAGTCATTTTGATGTGATGGCAAAATCATTTGCAAAAACATTGAGTATAAAAACTGGTACCTTGCTTTCTGAAAAAGAACAAGAAAGTTTAGTAAATAACTTGTTTTCATGCAAAGAACCTACTATTTCACCATTTGGTAAAGCAACTTTTAAAACTTTAACGTTAAACCAAATCGATAATTTATTTAATAATTAATTATGAATAAACTTACAGACGGTATTAAACATCTCATAATAATAAATGTAATTTTATTTGTAGCTCCGCAATTGTTACAATTAGATTTTACAAATATCTTAGCATTGCATTTTCCAGAAAATGAACATTTTGGGTTCTGGCAATACATTACGCACATGTTTATGCACGCTAGCTTCTCTCATATTTTATTTAATATGTATGGTTTATGGGCTTTTGGGACTCCTTTAGAGCAAATATGGGGTAAAAAAAAATTCTTATTCTTTTACTTTTCTGCTGGTCTTGGTGCAGGAATAATTTACACATTGGTCAACTATTATCAATTTAATGAAGCTTTAGAAACTTTAGTAAATTCTGGAATTTCTCAAAATGAAATATTAGAATTAATGAATCCTACTAAAATGTATCAAAATAAAGATTTACAAACAATGAATCAATTATACAATACTCCCGCTGTTGGCGCTTCTGGAGCTGTTTATGGTGTCTTAGCTGCATTTGGTTTGTATTTTAAAGATGCAAAGTTAGCTTTGATATTTTTGCCGATTCCTTTAGCAGCAAAATATTTTATTCCAGTAATGATCTTTGGTGATTTATTTTTTGGAATGACAAAATACTCAGTTGGAAATATTGCTCATTTCGCTCATATTGGTGGTGCTTTAATTGGGTTTATTATTGCTTATTCTTGGAAAAAAAATCAATTTAAAACTACATAATGAGTTTTATAAACACGCTAAAAAATAAGTATACGACAGGTACCATAATTGAAAAATTAATATATCTAAATATTGCGGCTTTCTTGCTTACACTATTAATTACCGTGTTTCAAGGTCTATATAAAGGTGAGCAAAACTTTTTAGTAGAATGGTTTTCTTTAGATAATAATTTAGACGCCTTCCTTACAAAACCGTGGTCTATAATTTCTTATGGTTTTTTACATGCGGATTTCATTCATCTAATTTTTAACATGATTACCTTGTATTTTATTGGAAATCTTTTTATTCAATATTTTACAGAGAAGCAAGCATTCACTTTCTATATTTTAGGAACCTTATTTGGAGGATTTCTCTACGTTACCAGTCAGAATTACTTCCCTTTATTTGAAGGAAGAAATACTTCTTTAGTGGGCGCTTCTGCTGGAATTTCTGCGATATTTATTGGCATTGCAACCTATATGCCACATTATCAAATAAAAATCAGGTTTATAGGCTTTGTAAAGTTTTGGCACTTGGCAGTAATTTGGTTGGCTTTTGATTTAGTGGGTCTTATTGGTGCAAATGCTGGAGGTAGCTTTTCTCATTTAGGAGGAAGTTTATTCGGTTATTTGTATGTTCAACAAGCAAGTAATAAGAAAACAAATATATCAACAAAATTTTCCTCTTTTTTCAAAAGAAAAGAAAAACCTTTAAAAACAGTGCATAAATCTGCAAAAAGAAGTCAAAAGGTAGTAAAAAATAGTAATAAAAATCAAGAACAAATAGACGTTATCTTAGATAAGATTAGTAAATCGGGCTACGATACACTTACAAAAGCTGAAAAAGAATTTTTGTTTAAACAAGGTAAAAGATAAATGAAAAATTTATCTTTTTTAGACAAGATATTATACTTAGCAAACTCTTTATTTGCCACTCTACTATTGCTTTCTTTTTTATTACCCTATATATCTCCAGCAATAATTCCTGTATTTGCTATTTTAAGTCTTTTTGTACCTGTTTTATTAATCATGAATTTTGTTTTTACAATTTATTGGCTTCTTAAGTTAAAGAAACAGTTTCTTTTGTCTTTTATTATTTTGGGCATTGGATGGTTCTTTGCCCCTCCATTTTATAAAATATCTAGAAATACTTCCTCTTTAAATTCAGATTTAAAAGTGATGAGTTACAATGTAAAAACATTTGATTTATTTTCGAACAATAAAGAAATTGAAAAAAAACAAAATGGTTATGACTTTATAGCTGAAAAAAATCCTGATATTTTAGTGATACAAGAATATTATAAATCTAAAAAAATGCAATTCTCCTTTCCCTATAAATATGTAAAATTCAGATCAAGAATTAGTAAATACGGAATGGCAATTTATTCAAAGTTTAAAATATTGAATGCTGGGTCTCTTAATTTAAAAAGTAGTGGCAACAATATTATTTTCGCTGATATATTAAAAGAGAAAGATACCATTAGAATTTACAATACACATTTTGAATCCTTAAGGATAAAACCCAATCAAGAGAACTTTGGCGAGAAAAATTCAGAAAAATTAATAGAAAGAGTATCGAAATCTTTTAAAAAACAAGCTTTACAGGTTAAAGTATTTTTAAAGCATGAGAAAAAATGGACGGGTAAAAAAATAGTGTGTGGAGATTTTAATAACACCTCTTATTCTTGGATGTATACTAAAATTTCGACTAACAAAAAAGATGCCTTTATTGAAGCAGGAAAAGGCTTTGGACAAACATATAATTATTGGTTTCCTATGAGGATAGATTTTATTTTAACTGATGAAAATGCAATCGTAAATCAATTTTCAAATTATTTAGAAAAATATTCAGACCACTACCCTATTCAAGCAAGAATTAACTGGTAATTTCTTTAACTAATAGCTGCTTAAAGCTATTTGAGTAACCTATTTAAAGGGTTTGATTAGATTTTGAAGAATAACACCACTTTACTATCTGTTGAAATAACAGAAATAATGCTAAAATTATATTAAAATAACAAACTTGCATCTTTCAATATAATTTTCTAATAAGTAATCTATCTACTTCAAAAACTATGAATAATATTGTAGTTTTGTGTCGGTTAAAAATAACAAAATGAATGCAGAAAAAAAAGTTGCTTTTTATACTTTAGGATGCAAATTAAACTTTTCAGAAACATCTACTATTGCTAGAACTTTTACTAGCGAAAGTTTTGAGCGTGTGGAATTTGAAGAAAAGGCAGATATATATGTTATAAATACTTGCTCTGTAACAGACAATGCAGATAAGCGCTTTAAATCCATTGTTAAAAATGCTTTAAAACAAAATGATGAAGCTTTTTTAATTGCTATTGGTTGTTATGCCCAATTAAAGCCAGAAGAATTAGCTGCTGTAGACGGTGTAGATTTAGTTTTAGGTGCTACAGAAAAATTTAATGTTACTTCTTATATCAACGATTTAACCAAAAATAATTTAGGTGAAGTTCATTCTTGTGAAATTTCTGATGCAGATTTTTATGTAGGTTCTTATTCTATTGGAGATAGAACACGGGCATTTTTAAAAGTACAAGATGGCTGCGATTATAAATGCACCTATTGCACTATTCCTTTAGCTAGGGGGATTTCTAGATCAGATACCGTTCAAAATGTATTAGATAACGCTAAAGAAATTTCTTCTAAAGGAATTAAAGAAATTGTTTTAACGGGCGTTAATATAGGTGATTATGGTAAAGGTGAGTTTGGTAATAAAAAACATGAACATACCTTTTTAGACCTCTTAAAAGAATTAGATAAAGTTGAAGGAATTCATCGTTTAAGAATCTCATCAATCGAACCAAACTTACTAAAAGATGAAACTATAGATTTTGTATCAACATCTTCTTCTTTTGTACCCCACTTTCACATTCCTTTGCAATCGGGTTCAGATGAACTACTTAAAAAAATGAAACGCAGGTATTTGAAAGACACTTATACGAATAGAGTTTCTAGAATTAAAGAAACCATGCCAAATGCTTGTATTGGTGTAGATGTTATTGTTGGTTTCCCTGGAGAAACAGATGCACTTTTTTTAGAAACATATAATTATTTAAACGATTTAGACATTTCTTATTTACACGTTTTCACCTATTCCGAAAGACCAAATACAGAAGCTGTTGCTTTAAATGGAATTATTCCTAAGAAAGTAAGGGCAAAACGTAGTAAAATGTTACGCGGTCTATCTGCAAAGAAAAGACGTGCTTTTTATGAATCTCAAATAGGGAACAGTTTAACTGCGCTGTTTGAAAGCGAAAATAAAGAGGGCTATATTCATGGATTTACAGAAAATTATGTAAAGGTAAAAACACCATGGAATCCAGAATTGGTAAATACTCTTCATGAAATTACCTTAACAGAAATTGATGAAGATGGTTCTGTACGTTTAAATTTTACAAATAAAATCCTTTAAAAAGTAAAATAATGGAGAAAACTCCCATTTATTTTATGCCAGGTTTAGCCGCAAGCCCAAAAATATTTGAGAACCTTGAGTTTGATCTAGATGGATATACACTTCATTATCTAAATTGGATTGCACCACAAAACTCTGAAGAAGATATTAGTAGTTATACATACCGTTTAAGTGCGCAAATCAAGGAAAAAAATCCTGTATTAATTGGTGTTTCTTTTGGTGGAATTATAGTACAAGAATTAGCAAATTATGTACATACCAAAAAAGTTATTATCATTTCTAGTGTTAAGAGCCACGACGAGCTTCCGAAGAGATTTAAGCTAGTAAAATTAACGAAAATATATAAAGTTTTTCCAACTAAAGTAATCGAAAACTTTGAAGATTACTTAAGGTTTTTTATAGGAAAAGGATTGAAAAAAAGAGCAGATTTATATAAAAAATATCTTTCAGTTAGAAGCAAAGAATATTTACAATGGTCTATTGCTACTATTATAAAGTGGCAACAAACACAACCAATAAAAAACATTGTTCATATTCATGGCACAAACGATGCTGTTTTCCCTATTAAAAATATTCAAAATACTATTAAGATTAAAGGAGGAACTCATATTATGGTGTTAACAAAAGCTAAAAAAATATCTAAAATTATTGATACCGTTTTAACTTGTTAATACAACGTTGATTTCATACTTTTAACATATCTAAACTGTAAATATGAAATTAGCTCAGCGTATTCTTTCTCTTCTAAGTATTAGTATTATAACTGTTATTTTTTATAATGCGATTCTCAAAACAGAACAAAATCCTGAATTACAAACACACAAAGGGTATAAAATAAAAGCATTAAAACTGCCGAACGGACTTAATTTGGCAGGAGAAAGAGTACCTGTAGAAATTAATGATGTTAAAGAGAGAATGGAAAGAGAGTTGTTGGTAAATACCTACTGGCAATCTAATGGAATTTTACTCCTTAAAAGAGTAAATAGATACTTTCCTATTCTAGAACCTTTGTTAGCCAAACATAATTTACCTGACGATTTTAAATTTTTAGCCTTAGCTGAAAGTGGTTTTACAGACGAAACATCTTCTGCTGGTGCAGCAGGAATTTGGCATTTTATGCGAACTACCGGAAAAGAATACGGTTTAGAAATAAATGATAATGTAGATGAACGTTATAATATTGAAAAGTCTACAAAAGTTGCGGCAGAGTATTTAATCAAAGCAAAAGAGAAATTAGGATCTTGGACCTTAGCTGCAGCCGCTTATAATGTTGGTAATCGTGGAGTTTCTCGAAGATTAGAAGCACAAGAGGTAAGTAGCTATTATGATGTTAAATTACCAGATGAAACAGAAAGGTATATTTTTAGGATATTAGCTTTAAAAGAAATTATAACAAATCCAAAAAAGTATGGTTTTGTTTTTGATAAAGAAGATTTATATACAAATAAGGAAACTCGGTCAGTAAAAGTGGACACTACCATTTCTAACCTAACGCAATTTGCCAAAGAATTTGGCATGAATTATAAAGAGCTTAAAATTCACAATCCTTGGCTAAGGGAGCATAAATTAAATAATAAAAGTAGAAAGTTGTATGAAATTAAAATTCCTTTAAAATAACTTATTCAATAACATTTTGAACTCTGCCAACCAGACCAGATTCTAACTGGACCTTGATTCCATAAGGATGGCTTACAGATTTTGTGAGAATTTTACTCACTTTACCTTGATTTAGCGCACCAGATCTTTGGTTTTGCTTTTGAACTATTTCTACAAATAAACCTATTTCTATATTTTTTCTTTGTCTTCCGTCTATCATGGGGGTAAGTTTAGAAATACTAAAATAGAAAAAGCCTATCAATAATTGATAGGCTTTTAGATAAAAAATTAACTAGTAATATATATTTAATTATATAACTCTTACGTTTACTGCGTTTAATCCTTTTTTACCATCTTGTAAGTCAAACTCAACTTCATCGTTTTCACGAATTTCGTCAACTAATCCTGACACATGTACAAAATGTTCTTTGTTGTTTCCTTCTTCAGTAATAAATCCGAATCCTTTAGATTCATTGAAAAATTTTACGGTACCTTTATTCATTATAATGATATTAAATGCGTTGCTTGTTTAATTACTAACAACACTAATTGAAGTGTAAAGATACTGCCAGTAATTTAAAAACAATACTTTTTATGATATTCTTTTAAAAAAAAGAAAAAATTATCAATAGCAAAAAAGCCTATGCACTATTAATCGGCTTTTCAGAAAAACTTTTACTAATAAATATATAAATTTTAGATTTACTGTGTTTAAGGCTTTTCTTCCATTTTGTTCATTAAACTCAACTTAATCGTTTTTCCTAATTTATTAACTAATCCTGAAACATGCACAAAAAAATTTTCATTTGTATCCTTTTCCAACAACAAATCTAAATCCTTAAGGTTCATTGAAAAATTATATTGTTCCTTTGTTCGCAGGTGTTAATAAATTACACCAGAACCCAATAACTCTTCATTTTTATACCAAGCAACAAATTGACCTTCTTGAATAGCCGATTGCTTGTTCTCAAAAGCTACATATAAACCAGACGCTACTTTGTGTAAAGTCGCTTTTTCTAAAACCTGCCTGTATCTAATTCTAGCTTCTACCTCTAATGTTTCACCAATTTTTAACGTTAAGTCCTCGCGAATCCAATGGATTTCTTCATTAGATACTAATAAAACATTTCGATAAATACCAGGGTGTTTTTTGCCCTCACCAGTATAAATAGTATTCGTATTTACGTTTGTTTCTATAACATACAATGCTTCTTTTGTTCCGCCAATATTTAATCCTTTACGTTGTCCTTTTGTAAAATAATGGGCTCCTTGATGCTTTCCTAAAAATTTTCCATCTTCTTCATTATATGAAAACTTTGTAGATAAATAGGCTAGTTCTGCCTCTACACTCTCAAATTTAGGAGTTAACTTTGTATACTGAGAAAAATCTGCAGGAATATTAATAATTCTACCTTCTTTGGGTTGCAATTTTTGTTGTAAAAACTCTGGCAACCTTACTTTACCAATAAAACACAAACCTTGAGAGTCCTTCTTTTCAGCAGTAATTAGATCGGCTTTTTTAGCAATTTCTCTAACTTCTGGTTTTGTTAATTCACCAATAGGAAACATTGCTTTTGTTAATTGACTCTGAGAAAGTTGGCATAAAAAATAAGATTGATCTTTATTTTTATCTTTACCTCCTAACAATTTATAAACAGGTTCGCCATTAATTATATCTAAGCCTTTTCTGCAATAATGTCCTGTTGCAACATAATCTGCACCTAGTTTTAGTGCTATATCCATAAATACATCAAACTTTATTTCTCGATTGCATAGCACATCCGGGTTTGGAGTTCTTCCTTTACTATATTCATCAAACATATAATCTACAATACGCTCTTTGTATTGGTTGCTTAAATCTACAACTTGAAATGGAATACCTAATTTCTCAGCAACAATCATAGCATCGTTACTATCTTCTAACCACGGACATTCATTAGAAATAGTTACAGAATCATCATGCCAATTTTTCATAAAAAGCCCAATAACCTCGTACCCTTGCTCTTTTAATAAATAGGCAGTGACACTAGAATCTACACCTCCAGAAAGACCTACAACTACTCTTTTCATTCGCTATTAATTGATTTACAAATTTACAACATAGATTTTTATTTCTTAAGGTTTAATACAATTAACAGTAGACTTATAAATTCTCAAATGTTAAAATTTTGTTTAAGTTTTAATGAATACTGTTAAACAATATTAATTTTACCATAATTTGTTTAACATTTATTCATATTAATTAAACAAAAATAATATTATGAAAACATTTAGTCTTTTATTCAAAACAGTATTAATTTTAATTTTATCATTTACAGCATTTACAAGTTGTAATAATGATGATGAAACGATGCCCGGGCCAATAACAAATACAATAGTAGATTTTGTAAGTAATTCTCCAGATTATAGTATTTTGTTAGAAGCTCTGCAATTAGCTAATGGTAATTTGCCGGATGTTCTAGATGGTGAAGGACCTTTTACAGTATTTGCTCCAAATAATGCCGCTTTTACAACGTTTTTATCCGAAAACAACTTTAGTGCATTAAGTGATATCCCAACAGATGTTTTAACTCAAGTTTTATTAAATCATGTAGTTAGTGGTAATGCTGTATCTTCTTCGTTAGAAACTGGATATTCTGTAAATTCTTTATCTACAGCAACTCCTAATGAAAATAATATGAGTCTATATATAAATACTACAAATGGGGTGGTTATTAACGGAGTTTCTACAGTGACTACTGCAGATGTATCTGCAGATAATGGAACAATACACGCTGTTGATGCAGTTATTGGTTTACCTACAGTAGTTACATTTGCATTAGCAGATCCTAACTTCTCTGTTTTAGTAACAGCCTTAACTAGATCAGATTTAACTTTTGATTTTGTAGGAACGCTTTCAACTCCAAATGGAACAACGCCTGCTCCATTTACAGTTTTTGCACCAATAGATGCAGCTTTTATAGATTTGCTTGAAGAATTGGATGTAGATTCTTTAGACGATATCGATGAGCCTACCCTAAAAGGAACATTAGAAATGCATGCCGTTGCCGGTGCAAATGTTTTAGCTGCTGGTTTAAGTGATGCTATGACTATTGAAACTTTAGGCGGTGATATTACTGCGAATGTAACTGGTGGAGCTACTTTAACAGATGCGAATGATAGAGTAAGTGATATAATAGCGGTAGACGTGCAAGCAAGTAATGGTGTGATACACGCAATAAATAAAGTGCTTTTAAAGCAATAAATATACAAACATTAAAAGCGCCTTAAAAACAATTTAAAGGCGCTTTTAAATTTACATTCCTTTTTTATTTAATTTATTTTTCTCATCCTTTTGAGCCAATTCACCGTCCAAATAATATTCCCACTTTCCGACTCTTTTTCCATCTATATAAATACCAGTTTCCTTTAAGTTTCCATTCAATTCAAAATATTTTGCAAGACCGTTTGGCTTTCCTTTTTTATAGGCAACTTCTTCTATTAAAATTCCTTTACTAGAATATTTACTTGAAATACCATCTAACAAACCGTTTTTAAATAAAGATCTTTCAGTTATTTTACCATTCGAATAAAAGACGAATTGTTCTCCATCTCGCAAACCATTTTTGTAATTTTCCTGAGACATCACGGCACCATTTTTATAAAAGTATTTCCAAATCCCAACCCTTTTTCTTTCATTTAAAACTCCTTCCGTTTTTAGATTACCATTTAATCTATAAAACTGCACAAATAAGGAATCTGAATTTTCGTAAAATTTTTTTATAATAACCGGTTTTCTGGATGTAGTTATATCATAAAATTTAAAAACTCCAAATTCCTTTCCATCTTTAAATTGACCTGTATATCGAATTCTTTTATTAGAATGATACTTTTTCCATGTTCCAGTTCGCTTATTATTACCATCAAATAAATTAATTTTTTGAGCATTGCAATCTTTACTCATGAAATAAAAAGTAAAAAAAGCAAATATGTAAAAAAGTCTTTTTATTTCTAACATTAAAATATATTTTAAAACAAATATACATTAATAGTACTAAGAGTATTATTCTCGAACCACCAGACAACCCTATATCCTGCTAAATTAAAGAAAAAAAAACAACATAAGAAAAACATACAAAACATATTAATAAGTGTCTTTTAATACTTATTTTTGTAGATAACAACTCAACTAAAAATGAACTTAACAAAACTAAATGCAATCTCTCCTATTGATGGACGATACAGAGGAAAGATTGAAGAACTAGCAAACTATTTTTCTGAAGAAGCTCTAATTAAATACAGGGTTAAAGTAGAAATTGAATATTTTATTGCTTTGTGCGAAATACCTTTGCCACAATTAATAAGTTTTGACAATAGTTTATTTAATGAACTTCGAAAAATTTATATTGATTTTAATGCAAAAGATGCTCAAAAAATAAAAGATATAGAAAGCATTACAAATCATGATGTAAAAGCTGTTGAGTATTTTATAAAAGAAAAATTTGATGCTTTAGGTTTGCAAGCGCACAAAGAGTTTATCCACTTTGGGTTGACTTCTCAAGACATAAATAACACTGCAATTCCGCTGTCTATAAAAGAAGCTATGAATGATGTGTATGTACCCCAATATTTAGAACTTTTAGAAAGATTACAAGAACTTGTTATTGAATGGCAAGATATTTCTATGCTGGCTAGAACCCACGGGCAACCTGCTTCTCCTACACGTTTAGGTAAAGAGATTGATGTTTTCGTAGTACGTTTAAAAGCACAATTCAATTTGTTAAATGAGATACCTAACGCTGCGAAGTTTGGTGGTGCTACAGGTAATTTTAATGCGCATAAAGTTGCGTATCCATCAATAGACTGGAAAATTTTTGGTAGTGATTTTGTGCAAGAAAAGTTAGGTTTACACCATTCTTTTCCAACAACACAAATAGAGCATTATGATCATATGGCTGCTATGTTTGATACCTTAAAACGTATTAATAATATTGTTATAGATTTAGATAGAGATTTCTGGACCTATGTTTCTATGGAATATTTTAAACAAAAAATTAAGGCTGGTGAAGTTGGCTCTTCTGCAATGCCACATAAAGTGAATCCTATTGACTTTGAGAATTCTGAAGGAAACTTAGGTCTTGCAAATGCTATTTTTGAACACCTTTCTGCTAAATTACCGATCTCTAGACTGCAAAGAGATTTAACGGATAGTACCGTTTTAAGAAATGTTGGTGTGCCATTTGGACATACAATCATCGCGTTTACATCTACTTTGAAAGGATTGAATAAGTTATTATTAAACAAAGCAAAGTTTGATCAAGACTTAGAAAATAATTGGGCAGTGGTTGCAGAAGCAATACAAACAATTTTAAGAAGAGAGGCATATCCAAATCCTTATGAAGCTTTAAAAGGATTAACCAGAACTAACGAAAAAATAAACCAAATATCTATTGCTAACTTTATTGACACATTAGACGTTTCCTCAGCAATTAAAATAGAGTTGAAGGCTATTACGCCTTCAAATTATACAGGAATTTAAAATGATAAAAAAAAAAAAGAATAAAGGAGTTTTTGCAAATTTCTCAGGAAAAAGAAACACAATATTATTAGTACTTGTTTCTTGTTTCTTTTTGTTAACATTCACATACTGTTCGACTGAAAAGGGAGATCCAGAAAGGTTTAGAAAAGGAGTATTTGAGGTTCCTGCAGGAAAAGGATATAGCAAAACAATTATCACTAGAATAGACAGTATACAAATTGAAGAATACGATAAAATTATAAGTATTTCTAACGATAGTGCGTCTGGAGAAAAAAGAATAAAACATATTGATACTTTATATATCAAATGGAAAAATAATTTCTTTTATTCTCTAAAAATGAAATCGCCTAAAAAACAGCTAGATAAAGACGCTATTTATGTTCAAATAACTAAAATAACAGATGATTCTTATGATTTTTCAGCAAAAATAGGGTTTAATAAGTTTCTTACTGATGGAACCGTTTATAAGATAAAGTAACATTTAGCAACATTGTTCAAATACGTATTTCAATAACTTGTGAACTTTTATTAGAAAAGAACTCTCAAACAGTTTAAAAAATATATTCACTTTTTTATTGTTTTTATTGATGGCTTTACATCCTTCATTTTAGATAAAACTTTATTAACTTGGTATGTTTGATAGATATGCATCACATGTCAAAGGATATTTGTATTTTAGCAATCAATTTTTTCTTAGATAAAGAAATGTTAAATTTAAAAAAAAAAATATTAAAACACTTAAAAAACATATAGGTACACTTCTATTAGTAATATTTCTATTACCAATAGCTATAGATTCCGTTCACGATTTTTTAAATCATGAACACACTATTTGTAGCTCTAAAATAGAAAAACATCTTCACGAAAAAGATCTCGATTGTAAATTACACCTTATGAAAAAGGGTGATTCTTTTTTAACTACTGCTCATTACAAAATTATTACAAATATTATTATTTATAATAATAGTTTACAATATAGTTTCTTAAAAAATCATTATCAGTTATCTTTTTATCTAAGGGGACCACCTCTTTATGTTCAAGCTTAATTTTTTTTGAACATAAAAGACCAAAATGCAAAGACTAATTTTTTTGTGTGCATTTTTGTATTGTATTAGTACAAATACAGCTGCACAAGATTGTAATATTACTTTTAAAGGTAGAATTATCGATTTCCACGACAAAACACCAATACTTGGCGCATCAATTGCGGTCATAAATTTAAATAGATATACAACATCAAATATGGATGGTGTTTTCGAAATTAATAACTTATGCAAAGGAAAGATCATTCTAGAAGTTAAACATATTTCTTGCGAGACAAAGCAAATTACAATCGATATTGACAAGAAAATTAGCAAAGACATTTATTTAGAACATCATTTGGAAGAATTAAATGAAGTTATTCTAAAGGCAAGCAAAAAAACCGAGCAATCTAGTGTAGAGCAGTCTATTAAAAAGGCAGTAATAGAAGAATTTACTGATAAATCTTTGGGTGATGCCTTAAAAACGATTAGTGGTGTTTCCACTTTAAATACTGGTAATGCTATTGTAAAACCAATGATTCATGGCTTACATAGCAGCAGACTTTTAATTATTAACAACAATGTAAGGATGTTTGACCAAGAATGGGGCGATGAACATGCACCTAATATCGATATTAATGCTAGTGATAGAATTGATGTCATAAAAGGAGCAAACACATTAAAATACGGTAGTGATGCTATCGGTGGATTAATCCTTTTAAGACCAAAAAGATACACTGTTAAAGATAGTTTGTTTGGGAGTATTTTAACCTCTTTTAATTCAAATGGTTTGGGTGGTAGTTTAAATTCTGAAATAATTAAAACTTATAATTCAGGATATTACACAAAAGTTCAAATGAATTACAGAAAATTCGGAGACTTTGAAGCACCCAATTACAACCTAACCAATAGTGGTGTAGAAAGCTTAAATGGTTCTATTCAATTTGGTTACAATAGTTTTGAAAAAGGTTTTGACGCTTACTATAGTTATGTAAATAATGAGTTTGGAATTTTGCAGTCTTCTCATATTGGTAATGTAAACGATTTGGTAAATGCAATAAACAGCCAGCAACCAAGAGTTATTGAAGATTTTTCTTATACTATTAATGTACCTAAACAGTTAATTGTACATCATTTAGGAAAAATTGAGGCTTACAAGCGTTATAAAGGTTTTGGAAAATTAACTGTTCAGTACGATTTTCAAATTAACAGGCGTAAAGAATATGATTTACGAAGAGGAGATTTAAAAAATACACCTGTTATAGATCTGAGGTTATTCACAACAAGTCTTCAACCTAATTTACAAATAGATTATTTTAATAATCTAAAAATAAATACAGGTTTGTTAATTCGTTATCAACAAAATGATGCAGTTTCTGGAACAGGTACAAGCCCTTTAATTCCTGATTTTGATAAATATGATGCTGGTATGTATGCTGTTGGGAATTATCGTTTAGATGAAACTACTGATTTAAGTGCTGGCTTTCGTTATGATTTTTCTGATATCAATGCTAGAAAAGAATACAATGTTACAGATTGGCAAGAAACCTATAATTATGATGAATTGTTTCCAGAATTTGAAGATGGTGTCATAAAAGGTACTGATATTCCTACCAATCCGAGGTTTACCTATCACAATATGTCAGCAAGTTTAGGATTATCAAAGAAATTTGACAATAATATACTGTTATTAGCAAATTATGGTTTAGCATCTAGAGTGCCTAATCCATCTGAATTGTTTAGTGAAGGCTTGCATCACAGTGCTGCAAGGATAGAAACTGGTTTACTAACTATTGGCAAAGAAATAGCGAATAAATTTATTCTGTCTTTAGAAAAAAATAGTAACAATTTTGGGTTTGCAATTAGTCCTTATTACAAAAGAATTAATGGTTTTGTTCAATTGGTTCCAGTAGGTATTACGACCACAATTCGTGGTGCTTTTCCAGTTTGGGAATACAACCAAGTTGCTGCACAAATTTTTGGAATTGACATTGATGTGAACAAGAAAGTTAGTAATAATTTTAGTTATTCAGGTAGTTTAAGTTTATTACAAGGAGATAATTTAACAGATAATATCCCCTTAATTCATATGCCTGCTGCCAATTTTAGCAATCGTTTATCATACGTAAATGCGAATTTAAATCAGTTAACAATTCGTTTAAGTCAAAAAACAAGTTTACAGCAAAATAGATTTCCAGATTATAATTTTTTTACATACAATGCCACCATACAAGAAGATGTTTTTGTAGATATTAGTTCAACACCTCCTAGCTATTCGTTATTTGGTATGCATACATCTGCAGTATTTAAATTTTCTAATAAAGGAAGTTTAAAATTAGAATTTACTATAGAAAATATGTTCAATAAATCTTACAGAGAACATTTAAATAGATTACGATATTTTAGTAATGATTTAGGAAGAAACTATAACCTAAAACTTAAAATAAATTATTAAACAAACAATTATGAAAATTACAAATACAATTAAAATTACAAAATTATTAGCAATATTATTTATCTCTGTATTCACCTTTACAGCTTGTTCTGATGATGATGATGATGATAATGACCACGATCATGATAGTGAAGAAGAATTAATTACGACTGTAAAGTATACATTAACAAACGGTAGTGATGTAGTTACTTTAAAATTCAGTGATCCTGATGGTGACGGTACAATTGAACCTATATACGAAGTTTCAGGTGATTTAACTGCTAATAACACCTATACAGGTATGATAGAATTACTAAATGAAACAGAATCTCCGGCAGAGGATATTACTGAAGAAGTAAAAGAGGAAGCAGATGAACATGAGTTTTTCTATACTTCTGATGTGTCTGGATTATCAATTACTAAAACTGATACGGATGATAATGGTAACCCTTTAGGCGTTGAAACTTCTTTAACAACTGTTGGTGCAGGTTCAGGAACATTAACTATTGTCTTAAAGCATGAACCTAAAAAGCCGAATGATGGATCATCTAGCAGTGCTGGAGGAAGTACAGATGTAGAAATAACTTTTGATGTTACTATTAATTAAAAAAAGGTATTTCTAAAAACAATAAAAGCATTGAATCTTAGCGGATACAATGCTTTTTAGTTTAAAAATTTTATAATTAAAAAGTAGTTAAAAAAAGCATTCCTTTATTGCAATGCTTTTTTTACTTTTGTACTTCATTAAATTGTGCTGTTTTATATCTTTTTATAAGTCATAGAATGCCCACTATTAAAAGCATTTTATGTCTAAATTACCAAAAGAACATCAATTTACAGACTTATCAGATTACGGCAGACCAATTGCAAGAGTTATTGCAAATTCATTAAAATCAACAAGATTTACACCAGTAGACGTAACTATAGCCTTTGTTATTTCGGGTTTAATTGGTGTCTATTGTATTATTGAAGGGTGTTATTGGACAGCTGCATTCTTCTTAATTTTTAAATCTATTTTAGATGCCGCAGATGGTGAACTAGCAAGAGTAAAAGAAACACCCTCTTATACCGGTAGATTTTTAGACTCTGTTTCAGATATTATCTTAAACTTTATCATTTTAGCTACTATTGGATACTTAACTAACACCCATTTTGGGTATATATTTCTAGCCTTTTTCGGAATTCAATTGCAAGGAACTTTATACAATTACTATTATGTAATTCTTAGAAATCGTTTTGCAGGCGACACTACAAGTAGGGTTTTTGAAGATAAAACACCAATTGCTTTGCCTGGAGAAAAACAAAAAAATGTTACTTTTCTCTTTTCTTTATACAAAGCATTATACGGAGTTTTTGATGAAATAATTTATGCTTTAGATAAAAAAGCACCAGAAGGAAAACCCTTCCCGAATTGGCTAATGACGTTAATTTCTACTTTTGGTTTAGGTTTTCAATTACTAATTATAAGTGCGCTATTAGTTTTAAATTTGAAAGAATTTATCATTCCATTTTTTATTGGTAACTCTATATTCGTTTTTATCTTTATAGGTATTCGAAAAATATTTTATTAATGCACATGTTCTGTGCTTTTCAAACCACTTAAGACAACCAATGAGGCAATAAAGAACAGCCCCAAAGAAAGTACACTCCATTGCATAGAACCTGTTAAATAAATTAAAAATCCAAATACAAAGGTTCCTAATACAATCGCAATTTTTTCTGTAACATCATAAAAACTAAAATATGTTGCATTATCTTGTGTTTTTGGTAATAATTTAGAATAAGTAGAGCGTGTTAAAGATTGTATTGCTCCAAGAACTAGGCCTAATAAACCACCTAAAGCATAAAAGTAGTATTCAACATTTGGTAATTCTTTTTCTAGCATAAAAGCTGCTAAACATACCAAAATCCATATCACAAGCGTTATTTTTATAGCTTTAAAATTCCCGTACTTTTTAGATACTCTAGTAAAAATATATGCTCCTAAAATAGCTACAAACTGAATTAATAAAACAGTAACTATTAAATTAGTAGTACCCAGACCAAGTTCAATAGAACCAAAAATAGTTGCTAATAAAATAATGGTTTGAACGCCAACACTTAATAAGAAAAAAGCAATTAAAAAATTCTTTAATGTTGGATACTCTTTTAACTCGATCCATACTTTTTTTAACTCCTTGAAACCCTTCCAAATAAAATCTTTTTCAGGTTTTCTATTAAAACTATTATTTGGTAATTTTTTAAAAGTTATTTGTGCAAAACCTATCCACCAAAGGCCAACCATTACAAAAGAAATTCTCATGGCTTTTAGAGAAGCCGCATTTTTAGCGTTCTCTAATGCATTATTAATTTCTGCTTCACTCCCATTAGCTAAAATTGTATCTGAAATACTTAAGTCGAAACCAAATATATCTGGAGCTAAGATCATTGCTAAACAAAATATTAATAAAATAATAGAACCTATGTAACCATAAATAAAACCTTTTGCACTCGCAGCGTCTTGCTGCTCTGGATGCGCTACTTCAGGTAAATAAGAATTATAAAAAACAGTGCTAGACCAAAAACCAATACTTGCTAAAATTGTACAAACAATACCTATCCAAGCAGTATTTAAATCTTCGAAAAAATACATAAACATTACTGATAGTCCTCCTAACCAACAGAAAAATTTCATAAATTTTAATTTATTTCCTGTATAATCTGCAATTGCAGATAGTATCGGAGACATAAAAGCCACCACTAAAAAAGAAAAAGAAAGTGCATAACTATACAAAGTATCTGCGTGATCCCATTTCATACCTAAAAAAAAAACCGTCTTACCTTCTGTTATTGCACTATAAAATAATGGAAAAACAGCTGTACTAATTACTAAAGAATATACCGAGTTCGCCCAATCATAAAATGCCCAAGCTCCTATTAATTTTTTATCTCCAATTTTTAGCATAGAATTATTTTAAATAAAAATATTGTTCATTTATTATAGAACGGCACACAATATAGTAAAAGTTTTTACAAATTTTCACTTTATTGTATTTGGTTCATTATTTGTAAATTTTCAAACCAAGAAACTATCTGTCTTAAACTTTATTAAAACCTAGAAGCAACAAACACATTTCTATATTATGAGCAAATATTTAAATAAACAGGAAAGTTTTTTTTGTATAAATCCTTAAAAATATTAAGTTTTCTTTATGATGAATGATCCTTATCTTTGCTAAGATTTTAGTTTTTTAATTTAGAATAATCTACCTCCACGACTAAAAAAAATACCAATGAATAAAATACTTTCTCTTTTAATAATTATTCTTTTTATAAGTTGCTCCAGTAAAGCTCAAGACGCTGCTAAAGAAAATAAAAAATACAAAATAGTCAAAACTCCCGCTCAATGGAAAAAAGAGTTGACAAGCGAACAATATGATGTGCTTCGTGAGGCAGGTACAGAAAGAGCTTTTACAAGTCCTATAAATAAGAATAATAGGGATGGTTTATTTGTTTGTGCTGCCTGCAAAACACCTTTATATGAATCTCAGTTTAAGTTTGATTCTGGCACTGGTTGGCCTTCTTTTGATAGAGCAATCGATAATAATGTAGAATTAGATGTAGATTATAAGATTGGTTACGCAAGAACCGAATTAAAATGCAGCACCTGTGGTGGTCACCTGGGACATTCTTTTAATGACGGACCTAAAAAAACAACAGGAAAGCGACATTGCATAAATGGTGTTGCTTTAGAGTTTATTCCAGATAATAAATAGACGAGATATTTATATTCTATTAATTTACAACTTCCTTTTAATTTTGGTGTTTATTGATAAAAATAATATTTAGACATTAACCTTGGTGCTTCGTATATGCATTTACAATTGTCTGTTAGCTGTATAATCCTCCTTATATATTACTTTTAATGACCTAAATATTCTGATAAAACTAGCTGAACAGCTTATAAAATATTGAGCGATATTTTATATATTATTAATTTCACTATTAAAAAATTGGACATTATTAGAACTTAGTTAGTTTACAAACTCTAAAAAAGTTAAATATACTTAAAGCTCATTTTTTCTTTAGTATATTTATTTTTAAACATTTTATAAACTTCTTTTCTTCATTATTCAATCAGAAAAAGTAATCTAAA
>Ga0209815_1000962_pt1 | contig 20047 bp, 31 predicted proteins | sample CoawatmetaG00DNA_FD_187507 | JGI IMG/M metagenome (GOLD analysis project Ga0209815, IMG submission 187507) | Marine microbial communities from the West Antarctic Peninsula - Coastal water metaG002-DNA (SPAdes) (version 2) | ecosystem: Environmental > Aquatic > Marine > Coastal ...
TGTTACAGAAGTATATCGACCAAGGTATATCAGTGAATACAAGTTATAATCCAGTACATTTTGAAGATGAGAAAATTCCAATGTCTGTAATGTTACAGCATCTTATTATGTTTTATAAGTATGGTGGAAAACAATTGTATTACTTCAATACATTTGATGGACAAGGCGAACTAGATATCAATGCTCTTAATGATGAAGAACCATTAGAGCCTGGATTAATAGATGATGAAGACTGTGAAGGTTGTACCATTTAATGGATGGTGATTTTATTAGTTATAAAGAAGCACATGGTATATGTGTAAGACCGCTGAGAGACAATAAGCGAGTAGGGTATTTTTATAGTTGCAGAGAGCATTCAGACTATAGCGAATCAAATAAAATAGCAGAAGATGAATTTTTTTCTGGTAATGGTATATTTTATAACTATGACATTAAACTTTCTCCATATGTAGACTTTTCTATGTATCAAAAATTTATAACAGAATTTTTAAGAAGAGGCGAAACACAGGATTGCTTAATACACATATCAAATAACATAGATTTTTATAGAGATGGAAATGACATAGAACCATTATATGATATGCCAGATTTTTTAAAATGGATAGAGGTAACTACTTCTATACCGCAAAATATATATTTTGAATTGGATGATAAAAGATTCAAACCGACCTCACTAAGAGAGTTAGATGAAGTAGTTAAGATGTGTAAGATACTTGCAGATAAACCAAATGTAATTAACTTTCTAATAAATGAAACAATACACACATTAAATGAGATGACACATGAACATCCTAGTGACACTTGTATAATACTAGCAGAATACGGCCTTTATTACAAATTGGCTAAGGCTAAATTAGAAATAAAGTCTTGAAGATGATAAATATGAAGCAATTGAGAGAAAACTAAGAGAGGAAACTATGAGCGTATTTAATTCAAACAACAAACAAGACCACACAAAAGCGAAAGCATTTTTGGACCCGTCAGGTGGAGTGACAATCCAGCGTTATGATATGTTGAAGTATAAACAGTTTGACAAACTAACTGATAAGCAGTTGGGTTTCTTCTGGCGTCCAGAAGAAGTTGATTGTCATAAGGATGCAAACGACTTCAATAATCTTACAGATAATGAAAGACACATTTTCACAAGTAATCTTAAAAGACAAATTATATTAGATAGTGTTCAAGGTCGTGCGCCAGTTGAAGCATTTGGACCACTAGTATCTATTCCAGAACTAGAAGCATGGATTCAAACTTGGACATTCAGTGAAACAATTCACTCACGTAGTTACACTCATATTATTCGTAATGTGTATGCTAATCCTAGTAAAGTATTTGATGAGATGATGAATATTCCTGAGATTACAGATTGTGCTGATGCTATCAGTACTAACTACGATGAACTTATTGACTTGTCATTAAAGTATCAATTGCTAGGAGAGGGCAAACATACAGTCAATGGCAAGAAAGTTGAAGTAGACTTATACGAACTTAAGAAAGCATTATACAAAACACTGATGAGTGTTAACATCCTAGAGGGTGTTCGTTTCTACGTATCATTTGCTTGTAGTTGGGCTTTTGCTGAACTTAAGAAGATGGAAGGCAATGCTAAAATTATTAAACTAATTGCACGTGATGAGAATTTGCACTTGGCATCTACTCAATCACTTCTAAAGATTTTGCCTAAAGACGATAAAGATTATATTAAAATTGCAAAAGAAACAGAAAAAGAATGTATTCAGATGTTTGTTGATGCAGTTGACCAAGAAAAAGCATGGGCTGAGTATCTATTTAAAGATGGCAGTATGATTGGATTAAACACACAATTATTAAGTGATTACATTGAATGGATTTGTTGCAAACGTATGATTGCTGTTAATCTAAAATGTCCATATGTTGTTCCACAATCGAATCCATTACCATGGACACAAAAATGGATTGCTGGCGCAGATGTACAAGTAGCACCACAAGAAACAGAAATCACTTCTTATATTCAAGGAGGAGTGAAGCAAGACGTATCAGAAGACACGTTTGGCGGAATGTCACTGTGATAGAATTAGATAGCATAGGTAAAGTAGATTATGAAGTAAAAGATTTTGTTGCGTTAACACCTCATAACGAGGCACACTTTTGTTTAGTACCTAGGACAGTTGACCAAGAAACTATTTTAAAGTTACAAAAAGTAATGATGGATATAGGCAATGCAAACATTAAGAATGGAGTATGCAAAGAATACCATACTGTAATGAGATTTGTCAATGACCATCCAATTGTAGAAATACATTTAACACAGGAGAAAAGTATGACCAAAATGGGAACAGAGTTTCAAACATGGATACAAAGTACTTGGATGGAACATCTAGATGAAAAACTGGCTTGGAAAGAAAAAGTAGATTACACACAAGCCGATTGGATTAAGAATAATATTAAATTCTTAACAACTAGATTTCAAGAAGTTAGAGAACTTCCACCTGAACTAAAACAACGAGCCAGAGCAATAGACGGATTTGGTGAGTAATGAAAATCGTACTTGCCACTGGTGGCTTTGACCCAGTTCATTCTGGACATATTTCATATCTTAAAGCCGCAAAAGAATTAGGTGATATTCTTATTGTAGGCTTAAACTCAGATGAATGGTTAGAACGTAAAAAAGGTAACGCCTTTATGCCATGGAATGAACGTCTTAACATTGTAAATAATTTACAAATGGTTGATGAAGTGTTTACATTCATGGACGATGATGATACTGCTATAAACTTTATAAAACAAGTAAGAGCCCATTATCCTACTGATAGATTACTCTTTGCTAATGGCGGAGATAGAACAACTGAGAACGTACCAGAAATGGTAGTTGATGATGTTGAGTTTGTATTTGGTGTTGGTGGCGAAGATAAAAAGAATTCAAGTAGTTGGATTTTAGAAGAATGGAAATCACCAAAAACAATTCGCAGTTGGGGATGGTATAGAGTACTAGATGACAAACCTGGATATAAAGTTAAAGAACTAATAATTGCTCCAGGACAAAGTTTAAGTATGCAACGTCATAAGCATAGAGCAGAACACTGGCACATACTCAAAGGAGAATGCTCATTCAATACTATTAATGTTTCGTCTGATATCGAAGAATTGGGAACTTATCTATCTCATCAAACGGTAACAATTAATAAAAATCAATGGCACCAAGCAGGTAATATTACGAATGAACCTTGTCATATATTAGAAGTGCAATATGGTGAACTATGTGAAGAAAATGATATTGAACGGTTGAGATGAATAAAGAAGTATTCATAAATTTTATGAAAGATAACAAACATAAGTTTGTATTCTTCTCATACAAAGGTGGAATGGGTGGCGAAACAATCTGTAATTATCTGACACAAGAAACTGACTATTTCTATAATAAAAACTTTGGCATTTCTGATTATACAGAAGTGGGAGCAGAGAATAGTAATAGGTCGTTATTTAAAGATTGGATGTTTGGCGATTTTTTTATGAATGAATCATTAATGTCTCCCTATAATTCTGTGGATAACGATTGCCATAATGGAAGTAACTTACCAGAATACGATACTATACATACATGGGAAGATTGGTATGATAAGTTTTGCGAAATAACTTCATCTTCGTCATCTCACTTTCAACCATCAGTACTTGATAAAAGAATGAATGAAGTTATAGATAAATTTACAAGACAAGACAAACCTTATCTAGTCAGGTTACACTCTGTCACTCCTTTAATGAAATTCTTTGAAGATACAACAATAATTGATATTGCGGCAAATGAATGGGACAAATATTGTTATACATTATCTGAAGCAAAAGTATTTTGTAGTCCGTTAATAACATATGATACGAAGACAGAAGCCATTTCAGAATTGTGTAGGTATTACGAAGAGGGCTTAAAAGTCTGGATTAATAATGACCCATTATCGGTTGAGGCGACTCCTCATACTTCCGATGAAGCCGCGACACTTAAAAAATTCCTATTAGATTATATTGGCGATGAATTACTCAACGATGAATCTTGGACCTTATATTTTAAAACACTCGATGTTTTAGTGAATCTCGATAAATACGAACTAGATTTAGATTCATTTAAAAACGTAGTAGAGTTAAACACATTTGTACACTCTCTTCATATGTGGCGGTCATTTCCAATGATGCTTACAGCCCGTATGAGAAGAGAAGTTTTATCTTGGGATGCTAGAAAAGATTATGGCACTAAGATAGATGACGTTAATCATCATAATCCATGGTGGCCAACTATGTACAGATATGAAAGAGAATGGTACGATAAAATAAATCCTCAGTTATATAACATGAATGATTTATTCAGTGGTACTTTTATTAAAGAGCAATTCGGTCTTGATGTAAACCCATATGTAGAGATGTATAAAGAATGGCACAACAAAAATTGTAAATTTCTTAAATCACAACATATGACTAATTATTTACCATAAAAGGAGAAGTGTATGAATATAATAAAAACAGGAAATATATATGATAAGGAAAACTCAATGAACCTACTAAATCTATCTGAAAATGAAATTAATCAACTAATAGAATCGTTAGCAACAAATCCATCAATCGAAGCAGACAAAAAAGAACCAACATTATTTTGGTTGCGTGAGCAATTGTCTGAACAGAAAGTAGGTGGTGCATGGAAACGTAGACTTAGAGAAAAGGGTCATGTCATTTAAGCATTTACTTTATGCAATTTGTATAACGGCTGTAGTTTTATTTGCATTTGTAAAGTCAGTTGAAGCCCAGCCACATAACGTGGTTGATACTGACCCAGAGTTGCTTGTTATTGCAACTGAACTAGAAGACAAAGAAATGGCTGTAATGGTATTGGGTGGCATAGATTACTATGTTCAAGAATGTACCCCATTGACTTCTCGTGGAATTATATACAAAGCAAAAATAATCACATACCATACCATAAACAAGACATTGTTACCAATTAATCCGACATATATTAAGGGTGCGTTAGCAGTCTCCGGATATAATTGTCAGGAGATGTTCGACTTGATAGAACAATTAGAATCAGGTGTAGTAGAAGAACCAACTCATCCTGTAGATAAACAACAAAGTATTTCGTAAGATTTATTGACTTGGTTAGTATTATGTGTTATAATGATTATAATTATACTAGGGGAAGAGGATGATAGAGACAGATATAGTATTAGTAATGGTAGCCTTTATTGGTATTTGTGCGTATTTTAGTTATAAGAAAGGCATGGAAGAAGGATATCAGCAAATGGCACTTGAAATTACCTCGGCGATAGTTGAGATACATTTTGAGAAAGAAAAAGTTGAAGCAATGAAACTTGAAGTAGAAGAAATTCAAAAAGAATGTGCTAAATTAATGGAAGAGAGTAAGATATGAAAATCATTTCAGGAAATAGTAACTTAAAACTTGCAGAAGAAGTCGCAGAGCATTGCTTTGCAAAATTAGTACCTGCAGAAATCAAAACTTTCGCAGATGGCGAGAGTAGTGTAGAGTTTTTAGAGAATGTTAGAGGCGAAGATGTCTTTATTGTTCAGAGTACTAGTTCCCCAGTAAATGATAATCTAATGGAATTGCTCGTAATGATTGATGCGGCAAAACGTAGTAGTGCAAAACGTATTACAGCAGTCATTCCGTACTTTGGTTATGCAAGACAAGATAGAAAAAGTGCAAGTCGCACTCCGATTACTGCAAAATTAGTAGCAAATCTAATGACAGAAGCAGGTGCAGATAGAATTCTTACAATGGACTTACATGCTGGACAAATTCAAGGGTTCTTTGATATTCCAGTTGATGATTTAACAAGTCGTATTGTATTTGCAAAAGATATTAAAAGACGATTAGGTGATAAAGCCTATAAGAACACAGTATTCGTTTCACCTGATGCAGGTGGTACTATGAGAGCCCGTAAATTTGCTGAAATGTTTCATGGTGATATTGCTATCGTAGATAAGCGTAGACCTAAAGCAGGTAAAAGCGAAGTAATGAATATTATTGGTGAAGTTGAAGGTCAACATGCAATATTAGTTGATGATATCATTGATAGTGGCGGTACATTATGTAATGCCGCACAGGCAATCATAGATGCGGGTGCATTAAGTGTACGAGCATACATTACCCACGGAGTTTTGACGGGTGAAGCATGTCAGAAAGTAGAAAAAAGTGTATTAGAAGAATTAGTAATCACAGACAGCATTGAATTCCGTTGTCCTGTTGATTTAAAGAAAACACGTCAAGTTAGTGTTTCAAAACTATTCGGTGAAGCAATTCGCAGAGTAAGTAATGAAGAAAGTGTGAGTTCGTTATTTTTCAACCAAAAGGTATAACTATGGACACGAAGGCATTAAAAATAGACACATTAATAGAGCATAAAGCATCTCATAGAGTAGCAAAAATCACGGATATCTATCATCCGCCCGATAATCCTTTCGTTATCTCACTAACGTACAAATATATTGATACAGACAAGGGTCGTACCATAATTGACAGTACATTAGAGAGTTTTAGCAAACATTGGGACATTTTAGACACTAAATCTAAAGAATTAGAGCCAACTCCAGTCTAAATTCCCTAAAAAACCCCAAAAACTTGACAAATCCCTCTTTTGGTGTATACTGTAAGTATATTAAATAGAAGAGAGGGTTAAACATGGCTTATATATCAACTGATGAAGTAAAAGCAGTTCGAGTTGCACTTAAAGAGCGTTTCAAAAACAAACTTAAGTTCTCCGTTCGTAGAGAACACTATTCAAGTCTTCAAGTTTCTATCGTTTCTGGTGAAATCAACTTTTTTGACGGAAGTTTAAACAAAAAAGATAAGTATCACCCAGAGGCTGCCGAACATGTGTTCGATGGCTATGAACAAATCAATGAATATTATCCTGAACATTATGGAAAGCATGAAATGTTATTCACTGAGATTGTTAAAATTATGAAAACTGCACCAGCATCAATTGAAGGTGGTCGTGCTTGGTATGACAATTCAGATGCAATGACTGATTATTTTGATACTGCTTACTACACTAACATACGTATCGGTAAGTGGGACAAACCTTATAAATTTACAGGAGCGTAATATGAAAAAATTAATAAGTTTATTTGCTGTTATGATGTTATCAACTTCAGCATTTGCTGATGTATTTTGTATGACCAGTGATGCAAGTGTATATATTGATGGGCAAGAAGATATGTTTGAAAGTTCAAGTATGAAATCAAAAGGAGTTAATGCAGGAATGTTTGACCTTGTATTTGATAGTCCTAAGTATACAATCATAAAAGATAATGATTGGCAATGGGTAGGCACTTACGATAAAGGAAATGCTGATTTCTCAACAAGTGTTCTTTCAACAATGGATTGGGCAACAATGACATATACTAAATTAATGTTATCTAATTCTTCAGCAGATGGTGGACATACTCAACATATTATGATAGTTAATAAATGTAAAGGGGAAAGATAATGTCAGTTGAACTAAAATTAAAAAAGTCTAAAATTACTATAGACCTTGATGGACCAGAAGGCAATGCATTCGCTTTAATGGGATATGCTCACCAGTTGTCACGTAGTTTTCAGTTAGATGGAAACACCATCATAGATAAAATGTCATCAGGTGATTATCTTAATGTACTTAAAGTATTTGATGATAATTTTGGTGACTTAGTAGTGTTACAAACTGAAAATGCCGAGTATCTTGAGGCATTTGCAAAGTAAAAAATTGTCAAAACTTGACAAGATTGGGTTTTGTGTTATAATATAGTTATATTAAACAAATGAGAGGGTTGAATATGAATATAGTAAAGATTGAAAACGGGGTATATAACAATACCGAGATAAATGGTTGCTTTCCTTTAATCAAAGGAATTACAAAATCAAAAGACGGGTCTTACTTTGTGAAAATCAAAGTAACTGATTCCGATGAAAAAGTATTTGCAGGTCGTGATGCTTGTCGAATTAAAATTGACAATCAAGACCAGATTACTGAAGTTGAAGGTTCAGCAAACAAAAAACTTGTTGAAACTGAAGACCAAGCAATTGATAGAATTGCAGAACGTTTCGCTATTTTAGAAGAAATGACTGGTGCTACACTTGACGGTATAGTAAGAGGTATGATTGTTACAGGACCTCCAGGAGTTGGTAAGACATTTGGTGTTGAACAAGTACTTGAAAAAGATAGCCTGTTTGATATGATGGCTAATCGCCCTATTCGTCATACATTTGTTAAAGGTGCCATGTCGGCAATCGGTCTTTACAGTACACTTTACAAGTATTCGGATGATAAGAGTATTGTAGTCCTAGATGATTGTGATAGTATTCTTTGGAATGAAGATGCATTGAACATTCTTAAAGCCGCACTTGATAGTGGCAAAAAACGTAGGATTTCTTGGAACTCGGATTCTAACTTCTTACGTAGGGAAGGTGTTCCCGGTGAATTTGAATTTAAAGGGTCAGTTATCTTTATTACTAACTTGAAGTTTGATAGTACTAGGCAGACTAAAATTAAAGACCACTTAGAGGCTATTCTTTCTCGTTGTCATTACCTTGACCTTACACTTGATACTACTCGTGATAAGATTATGAGAATTAAACAGATTGCCCGTGATGGTGGTTTGTTTGATACTAAAGGTCTTACTAAGATAGAAGAAGAGGAAATCATTGAGTTTATGGTTGAAAACCAAGATAGGTTACGTGAAGTTTCATTGAGAATGGCTCAAAAGATTGCAGACCTTCGTAATATGAATAAAGTAAGATGGAAAGTTTTAACAGAATCAACTTGTATGAAACGTAAAACTTGATACAAGTTTAAAAAGTCAACCCCTCGGCGCTGGTAATAGAAATGTTACCGGCGTTTTTTTATACAGAAAACACTTGAATTCTTGGGTGGAATATGTTATACTAAGTTAAATGCTGAGAAAAAATTATAAATGAATAAATGTACAATCATAATTAAGGACGAAGTAAACGTCAAGTTAGAAGGCCTTGACCCGTCTACTCGCAGAAAGTGTAGTGATAAACTAAAGTTTTTCCTACCTCATGCATTCCATATGCCTGCGTATAAACTAGGTAGATGGGATGGAACGGTCCGCTTTTGTGATGTCGGTGGCAGAACTTTTCTAAATTTATTAGATGATGTTTTGCCCGTAATCATCGAACAAGGTTATGAGATAATCATCGATGATAGGCGTGAGAACGAAGAAATGAGTTTTCCTATGGTAACTGAGAACTTCTGGGAAGGAGTTACTTGGCCTGAAGGACACATAAAAGCGGGCGAGCCGATTGTATTAAGAGATTATCAAGTAGATGTAATCAATCAGTTCATATCAGCACCACAATGTCTCCAAGAGATAGCCACGGGTGCTGGTAAGACGATTATGACTGCAACTATGAGTAAGATAGTAGAGAAGTATGGTAGGTCAATCATTATTGTTCCAAACAAGGATTTAGTACGTCAGACAGAAGAAGATTACAGAAACTGTGGATTAGATGTTGGTGTATACTTTGGAGACAAAAAAGAAGAAGGCAAAACCCATACGATATGTACATGGCAAAGTTTGAATTCATTATTGAAGAAGACTAAGAAAGGTGAAGCCAATATCATGGACTTCATTGAAGATGTATGTTGTGTTATCGTTGACGAAACGCACCAAGCAAAAGCAGATGTTTTGAAAGACCTGTTAACTGGTGTATTCGCTAATGTGCCTATTCGTTGGGGACTAACAGGAACTATTCCTAAGAGTGATTGGGAAAACGCTAGTCTACGTAGTTCACTTGGTGAGGTAATAAACAAACTGTCAGCAAAAGAATTACAGGACCAAGGTGTCTTAGCAAACTGCCACGTCAATATAGTTCAAACACAAGAAACTGCAATCTATTCTAATTATCAAAATGAAATGACATTTTTACTTGAAGATAAAAAGAGATTAGATTATGTTTCAGAAATGATTAAAGAAATATCTCAAACAGGCAATACTCTAGTTCTAACAAATAGAATTAAGAATGGCGAAGCACTACAAGAATTGATAGATGGTGCAGAGTTCGTTCAAGGTTCTATGGCAGTAACAGACAGAAAGGATGCATACAATGAGATAAATGAAGGCACAAATACAATTACAATTGCTACTTATGGAGTAGCGGCAGTTGGTATTAACATTCCTCGTATATTTAATTTGGTATTATTAGAACCAGGCAAATCGTTTGTTAGAGTTATTCAATCGATTGGCCGTGGAGTTCGAATGGCTGAAGATAAAGATTTTGTACAAATATGGGACGTAACAAGTAGATGTAAGTTCTCAAAGAGACATCTAACAGAACGCAAAAAATACTATAAAGAGGCTTCATACCCATTCACAATAGATAAGATTACATATTAAAGGACAACTATGAAAATATTAACACCAGATAACAAATGTTTCGAAATGAACAGTTTACCAGAAGAGATAGACGACATTCGATATTGCGTAATGGACGTAACAGATAAAGATGACCCAGATTTCTTTTTCATCCCATTAGTGTTTATAGAAACGTTTAGTGCGCCAAGCATGAGCCTCAGTATTGGACCACATAACATTGAAATGCCAATTGATTGGAATATTATGATTGGCGAAGCAGAATTAGGATTATGCGAATTCATTCCACTAACAAGTATTAATGAACGTAAGTTCGATACACTATTGACAAACCCACTAAAAGGGTTTACAATGGATTGGCAACCAATTAAAGTTAACAATGTATTTGCAGATGTGAAATGGTTCTTTCCGAAACTTAAATACGGACACATTCTTGCAATACCATTAGAATACGGAGATAGCCCTAAATGTGCATATTTTGTAAAAGACTTAAATCGAATTCCAGACCAGATGGCAAGTTATGACTTCTTCTAAGCACAGAGTAGTTATTGATGCATACAAGCAAGGAGACATTGCGTTCAAATGGTGTGCAGATAATATTCCATTGTCAGAATGGTCAACACTTCCTAGTGCGGTTGGTGAATGGTTTTATTTTAAAGACGAGAAGCATGTTCAGAATTTTTTATTAGTTAACGGCGGAAGGTATTATAAAAATGGCAAGTAAGTTACCGTTAAGTGATGTACTAAGTGCAATCGATAGAAGAGATTTCAATTGGTATGCTAACCTAGATGCTGAGAAAAAGAAAGCATGGAGTAGTTGGTTATTCATTCGGTATGTAAGTTCTACAAAGAGTAAGGACCGTGATGAACTACTACTTAATACAAATGAGTTTGTAAACAAGAACTATGCTGATATTCATAAACACGAAGAATTAGTTTGGAAGTTAATGTGTTTGACTGGCACAGGTAAGAAACAGTTCCATGAATGGATTAAGCCACCTAACTCAAAGATAAAAACAGATGCAATTTCACAATTTGTATCAGATACTTATCCTACTATGAATGGCAGAGAAGTAGAACTGTTTCTTAAGATGAACGATGTTTCGGATCTGAAACAACTGGCAGTTGATATGGGTATGAGTGACAAAGAAGTTAGTGAAATTTTTGAAAAGAAGAAAACAAAAAAGAAGAAAAGTAAATGAGTTTTGAATGTCAATATTGTTTAAAAAGTTTCAAGTCTGAAAAGACTATAATGGTCCACGTCTGTGAGCCAAAAAGACGATATATGAATAAAAGCGAAAAGTATTCTAGGTTGGCATTTTACGCCTTCAATCGTTTTTATGAAATGACACAAACAGTTGGTAAGCCAATAGAATTTGATATGTTCGCCAAAAGTAAATTTTACCTAGGATTTACTAAGTTTGGCAAACATTTGATTAATATAAATGCAATAAATCCAGAAGAATTCATTGACTTTGTTATACGAAATAGTGTAAAATTAGATAAGTGGACTTCTGATTCAGTTTATGAAACTTATATACAAGAGTTGAATAGAAAAGAATCAGCCGATAGGGCAGTAGAACGCAGTATATTACTTATGCAGAAATGGGGTGAAGAATATGAAAGACCTTTTAACAAGTTTTTTGAGGAAGTCAGTAAGCCATTGGCTATACATTATATCAAATCAGGACGCATTAGTCCTTGGGTTATTTTTAATTGTGATAATGGTGCTGAACTAATTGACAGTTTTTCTGACCATGAACTAAATATCATTAATGATTATTTAGAGCCAGCATTCTGGACACGAAAGTTTAATGCTAGAGCAGAAGATGTACAATTTGTTAAAATGATATTAAAGAAAGCGGAGATATAAATGGCAACTAAAAGAGATACTTCAACAATAGGCAACTTAGTAATACAGAAAGACCCAGAAACAGGTGAACTATATTTAGAATTGCCTAAGAATACATTAAAGAAGTTGGGTTGGAATGTAGATGATGAGTTAGAGTGGGTAGAAAACTCAGATGGAACTTGGCAAGTAATTAAAGTGGAGAATAAGAAATGAATCCAGATGACTTAATTAGTAGTATAGATAAAGTAACAGTATCAGTAGATGATTACTGGAATGAAGACTTTGATGACCCTAGAGGTGACCAAGATGCATTCAAATCGATAAATGACAGATTGTCAACGATTGAAAATCGTTTATCAATTCTTGTACCAGATAAAGAGATGCTAGAAAAGTATGAAGTATTACAAGATATGTATAAACAATATAAGGCCGCAGAAACATTACTGACCGGTCCAGACTCGGAGGCATTATGAAACATATTAGAGAATACACTTGGTTGGGAGTTGAAGTAGCAATTAGTTCGATTGCAATGCAAATGTATAAAGACGAATGGCGCCCAGACTATATTGTAGGCATAACACGAGGTGGATTAGTACCAGCAGTTCTGCTTTCACATGCTACTGACATTCCTATGAAAACATTATGTGTGCAATTAGAATCAGATGGATTAGATGAAAACACCGAACGCAATGCTATAATGGCTAAACATGCATTAAAAGAATATAAGAAAATTCTTATCATTGATGATATCAACAGAGGTGGAGATACAATGCAATGGATTCAAAATGATTGGCAAGATGCTATGGGTTTTGCAGGTGACTACACGCCAGAACAATGGCATACAAATGTAAGATTCGCATCATTGATTGATAATCCAAACTCTTTAGTTCCAATGGATTATTGTAACGAAGAAATTGACCTAGATGCGGAAGAAATCTGGGTGGAGTTTCCGTGGGAGAGTTAATAAGACGTTCTCGGGTACAAGAAAGACTAGCAAGACTTCGTAAAATTGCACAACCTAAAAAAGTTAAAAGACGGTTTGCGTCAGAATTTAAAAATGAAGAATATCTAGAATGGACTTCTATATCTTCTGATAAGATAGATTACGAAATAAAACCATTAGTAAAAGGTGCTGGTAGATTAGGAGAATTAGTAGATTGGTGCGATGACAACTGTAATGGAGTATATGTTATAGGAAAATCTAATAAAATGTATTTTAAAGAAGATAATGATGCGGCAATGTTCGCTTTGGTATGGAAATGAATATAGTAAAAACAGATATTGATATTGATGTAGTTAGCAGAGATGATTTGCTGGTTCACTTTGACCATATCCCTGCAATTATAAAAAAGAAAGATGGCGCATATGATAAACATAATAGTGGCGTCTATCTTCAACCTATTCCCTTTGACCAACTTACTGGATTATCATCAGTTGATTACAAAGAAGCAGAAGACCGCGGCTATTTCAAGTTAGACTTTCTTAATAATAGTTTATACGAGGGCATAAGTGATGAAGCCCACCTTGATAGTCTGACGGCGCAAGAGCCTATTTGGGACTTATTGCAACATGAAGATGTTATTAAAAACCTAGCACATATTCACAATCATATTGGTGTCTTAAGAGTACTAAAACCACGGAGTATCGTAGAGTTAGCAGAAGTACTAGCAATCATTCGCCCAGCGAAAAGACCTCTCTTAAACGAGAGTAAAGAAAAAATTAAAAAAGAAGTTTGGGTTAAACCAACAGATGGTTCATATTATTTTAAGAAAGCACACGCAATTGCATATGCTGTGAGTATCGTTGTGCAACTTAATCTATTTTGCGAACAAGTTGAACAGAGCGCCTCTTAATTCTTTTCTGAATAATATTCGTTAAACTTGTTTCGGGTCCCCATAGTACTTCGGTATCTTTAGTATTAAAATTCATAATACATTTATTAAAAGGCTCAATTTGAGACCTTAGAAATAAGTTTATAGGAATTAAACGATTTGATTCCCACCACCATTGTTCGCCAAGTTCTATGAAATGCTGCCTTGCTTCCGCCGAATTTAGCAATTCAAAGTTGTACATTGATGTTATAGTGGAATCACTGTTTATTATAATTCCAAGATATTCAGTATATTCTTTTTTATTGCCATATTTGACGCAAGAAAAGAACGGGTAATTATCTTGTAGCCATTGTATTTTATCTTCATCTATCATAAACAATATTTATGCTTCCTGGAAATCACTCTCTGGAAGATAAATACATACATGATAAACTTTAATTTATACCAATACCAAAGAGATATAGAGGTTGTTGTGCAAGATGGTGACAACAATGCTACTATGACTCAATTCCTGGGGAATATGCCGATGTATGATACTACACACAAACTACATAAGGGTATTGATAATACTCTTAGATTTAAATTTAGAGACACAGATAGAAAATCTGTAAATCTTACTGGAAAAACTGTTGTATGGAAAATGTACGACAGAAGTTCAAGGGAAAATGTACTCTTCAGATACTTAACTATTACTAACGCAACAAAAGGAATGGCTACATTGGCAATTCCCACATCAGATACAATCATGCTCCCAGAAGGATTTTATCAATTTGCGATGTATACAGTTAAAGATGGTGTAGAACAAATATTATATACTGATACAAATGATAATGCTCATGGTGTCCTTGAAGTTTTAGATGATGTTTATCCTACTTTTGCAAATTCACAGTCAACTTCTACTTTCTTCAATGATGGCGCAAAGTATGTTTCCAGTGTATTTGATGGAGCAGGCGACACTATCAAGTCAAAGTCAATACATACATTCGCTGTATATTATACAGGATTCACAGGAGTTGTAAAAATAGAAGGCGATTTAAGTGAACAGGCAAGTGCTTCAGATAATGATTGGTTTGATTTAACACCAAGGCTTATGTATGACCCAAACATCACAATTAATAATGAAACTGGTGTACAAGGTTATGTTATACAAGCAAACGTTAATTGGCTCAGAGTGTCATGGCCAAATACCGCTACCGGTACTGTTTCAAAAATATTGATGAGAAACTAATCATATAACCACTTGACTTTTAGCCTCTATTGTAGTATTATAACTACATGGAACTACAACAAACTGTTTATCAATTCATACCCGGAAAGACAAGACAAAGTTCAGGCGGATGGCTGAGTTTTAATTGTCCGTGCTGTATCGACCAAGGAGAGGCTCGTTCTGATACAAGAATGAGAGGTGGATTAAAGAACGAGGGTGATTTGGTATCATATCATTGCTTCAATTGTGGTATAACTGCATCTCATAGAAAAGGCCAAGTCATAAACAAGAATTTTGTTAAGTTTATGAGATTACTTGGTGTACCTGAGAGTGAGATAAAAAGACTACAAATTGAAAGTATAAGAGACAAAGAATTATCAGAGGGGCCATGGGTGTTTAAATCAAGAACCCAAACTACAAGAATACCATCTTTTGTTGGCATGGAATTGCCAGAGAGTTCAGAATCATTAGAAGATATCCTAAATAAAGATACCCCACCTGAGGGTGCAATAATGGCCGCAAAATATCTACTTGATAGAGGTGTATATGATTTTGTAGATACATATTGGAGTAGTGCATTTGGTTTTAAGAATCGTATTATATTTCCATTTACACAAGGTGATAGAATAGTAGGTTATACAGGAAGAGATTTCACAGGTAAATCTGAGTCTAAGTATATGACCAAACAACCAAAGAATTTTTTATATAATTCTGATAAGATTAAAGAAGACAAAGAATATTTAATTGTAGTTGAGGGAACGATTGATGCCGCAGTCTTAGATTGCGTAGCAATAATGAGTAACGAAGCATCACAAAATCAAATCGATTACATTAATCAATTCAAGGGAGAAGTTATTGTATGTCCTGATAGAGATAATGCTGGAAAGAAGTTGATATATCAGGCACAAGAAAATGGTTGGAGTGTTTCATTTCCGATCTGGCAAGACCATATTAAAGATGCGGCAGATTCAGTAAAAGAATACGGAAAGTTATATACTCTGAAATCCATTATTGATGGCCGTATAAGTAATAGTACAAAGATAAGTGTAAAAACACGAATAATGTAATTAGCGGGTGAACCAAACGACCGCAAAAAAAAGCGTAGGAGCATAAAATTAATGAAAAACGAAGAGATTAAAATTAACGTAATACCAGAACCTAAAGAAGTTCCATCACCACCACCAATGCCACCGATGCCAACTCCACCAGCACCGCCAAAGCAACCTGGCGAGTTCTTAAGAGAGAATGGTGTATTGCACATGGATAAAGAATTTAACCAAGAAAACTGTATGCCATTAGTTAAAATGATTATGGAATATAACTTGACGCCAGAAAAAGATGCACCTAAGGTTATTCACCTGTATATTAACTCACCTGGTGGGTATGTAGACAGTTGTATGCATTTGATTGATGTTGTCAAACAGTCACGCATTCCAGTTCATACATACGGAATGGGTTCAATTGCATCATGTGGTGTTATGCTTATGATGGCAGGTAAGAAAGGTCATCGTTATCTAACACAGAATACAGCAGTTATGTCACACGAATTTAGTGGCGGAACTAGAGGACAGTACCACGATATGTTAGATGCTCAATCTCATATGGAATGGACAAACCAAAAACTACTTGAACATTATATGAAATGTACAGGAAAGAAAGAACCATACATTCGTAAACATATGTTAGCACCAAAAACAGACCATTGGATGACTCCAGAAGAAGCAGTCAAACATGGTATTGCAGATAAAGTTGTCGAAACATATTAATTTAGTATTGACTTTCCAATCAAAATATACTATAATAGTATAAACATCATGCATAGGAATTAAATGTCAGAAGTCAAGAATTACTCACCCGACTTACAAAAATTGTTTGTTCAATTTATGTTAACAGACCCACAGTTATTTACTAGGGTCATGGGCATTATTGATGAAAAACATTTCGATAAACCTACTCGTGGTATTGTAGGCTATCTAATTAACTACAGTGAAGAATATTCTACCATGCCAACAATTGAGCAGATAAAAGCAGAAACTGGTCAAGAAATCGAATTACTGGATGATATCGCAAAGCATAATGATTGGTTTGTTGATGAGTTTGAAACATTCTGTAGACATAAAGCAATTGAACGAGCAATTGTTAATAGTGCTGATTTACTTGAAGAAGGTAAATATGGTGAAGTAGAAACAACTATCAAAGAAGCAGTTCAGATTGGATTAGCAAGGTCGTTGGGTACTGATTATTTTCATGACCCAAGAGCAAGACTTGAGATGCTTAAAGATAATAATGGACAAATCACCACAGGTTGGAAAGACTTAGATGACAAACTTTATGGTGGCATCAATAGAGGCGAAGTAACTATCTTTGCTGGTGGTTCTGGTTCAGGTAAATCTTTATTCATGCAAAACATGAGTTTGAATTGGGCAGAAGCAGGAATGAATTGTGTTTATGTTACTTTAGAATTGTCAGAAGAATTATCAGCAATGCGTATAGATGCTATGGCAACTGATAGAAGTACCAGACGTATCTTTAAAGAATTAGATGATGTTGAATTGCGAGTTAAAACACTCGGTAAGAAAGCAGGAATGCTTAGAATTAAGTATATGTCATCGGGTAATAGTGTCAATGATATTCGTGCATATCTAAAAGAACTCCAGATTGTTACAGGTAAAACTGTTGATTGTATTTGTATTGACTATTTGGACTTGTTAATGCCTGCAACTAAGAAAGTTAATCCAGGCGACTTGTTTATTAAAGATAAGTATGTGACAGAAGAAATTCGTAACTTTGCAATGGAATCTCAGACAGTTGTAGTAACTGCATCACAGTTAAATCGTTCAGCGGTAGAAGAAGTAGAGTTTGACCACTCTCATATTGCTGGTGGTATTTCTAAAATTCAAACTGCTGATAATGTTATTGGTATCTTTACTAGTAATGCAATGAGAGAACGTGGACAGTATCAGTTACAATTATTGAAAACAAGAAGTTCGAGTGGTGTAGGCTCTAAGATAAATCTAGTCTTTGACAGAGATAGTCTACGAATTAGTGATTCTGATTTAGACGATGATGATTTAGCAGTTGGTACACAAGATTCTCAAACTGCAAAGATAATGGACAAATTAAATAAGAAAACCACAGTAACTAATACAGATTCTGCTATTCCACCAGAAAAAACAGATTCCGCAATTAGTCTTCGTGCGATGGTTAAGTCGAAAAAAGCAAGCCCATTTAACGATAATTGATAAATACTGGTAGGAGAATTATTTTATGACTAAGAAACCACGTAGAAGTCTATTTGAAGAATTAAATTCAATGGCTATTTCTAAAAATGAGCCAGAGAGATTTGTCGAACAAAAAGGCGAACATATCATTTCTGGTGCAATAAATCTAATTGAATTCATTCACCGTGAATTTGATGATGATATTGCTGTGGATTTAACCAAACGTCTTGTTAATAGCATTCGTACTGGAGACATGAGAAAATTCAAACGTGGAATAACTCATGCGAAGAGAAAAGATGAATCTTGAACAACAATTAGAAGAATTAAAAGTCTTAGCAGGTATCTATAAGCCATATCAAATGGAAGATAGTACGCAGGAGAACATTTCCTATACGGGTACTAAAAAATCAAAGTATCAAAAGAAGCATAAAATAAAACCAGGTACAAAAGATTGGTTTAAGTTGTGGTTTGCTCGTCCTCATTTAACGGGCGAAGACCCATACGGGAAGAAATGATATGAAAGTTAGAGACATACTAGGCGCAGGTTTAGAAAGAAGATTCAGAGGACCAAGAAAACCTCGTAATAAACAAATAGGTTTTCATAAGAGAATGAAAGACCTTATTGATAGTGCTATTAAAGAAGACGCAAAAGAAGGTGCAAGAATACAACACATAGAAGACTTGATTATCTGGGATGGTGCAGTAGGTGGTCAAAAGGCAATCGCTAAACTACATCAAGTAGAAACTTCTCCAAAATCAATCAGTATCAAATGGGATGGCTCACCAGCCGTTATCTTCGGTCGTAATGAAAATGGTGAATTCGTACTTACAGATAAAAGTGGTTTTGGTGCAAAAGGTTATAACGGCAAAGTAACAAGTGGTGATGACTTAGAGAAAATGTTTTTAAACAGAGCCAAAGGCGAGATTGAAGATAGCAGACGTGATTTCGCATCAAAGATGAAGAACATATGGAATACAGTAGAAAGTGTTATACCTGAAGATTTCAGAGGATACTTACACGGCGACTTGTTATGGTTCGCAACTCCACAATCAAAAGATGGCAGACTTATATTTAAACCAAACGTAACTACATATTCAGTAGATGCAAAAAGTGATATGGGTAAAAAGATAATTAATTTTGATGTCGGTATTGTAGTACATGTAGTAATTGACTTAGATGGAAATAAAAGCAATGTAGATATGGGGCAACTTAAAGCAGGCAAAACATGGATTATGCCTCCTGTATATGTTACTAAATCTCCTGGTGTTGACCTTCCTGAAGTAGACAGATTAGAAGGTTATTTAAAATCAAATGCGACTGCAATTGATACGTTGTTAGCAGTTCCGCCAGAGCAAAAAATGGCAGACTTTGGTAATATTCTTTACACTTATATTAATAATAGTGTGAAAGCAGGAAACCTAGACAAACTAGGAAAGAATTTCAGTGAATGGGTAGAATCATCAAAACTAAGTGGACCTAAGAAAGAACGAGTAGTAGCATGGGTTGAACAAAATAGTAATGGATTTGAAGCAATCTTTCAATTCATTAATGGTGTTATGACTACAAAGAACAAGATTATTAAAA
>Ga0209815_1000965_pt1 | contig 20030 bp, 19 predicted proteins | sample CoawatmetaG00DNA_FD_187507 | JGI IMG/M metagenome (GOLD analysis project Ga0209815, IMG submission 187507) | Marine microbial communities from the West Antarctic Peninsula - Coastal water metaG002-DNA (SPAdes) (version 2) | ecosystem: Environmental > Aquatic > Marine > Coastal ...
ATAGACATAGTTCAAGGCAAAGCCAATATGATTATTGCGAGCCACGAAGCAGAAGAGCTCGTTGACCAGGCCACCGCAAAAACAGACAAGGATTAACCATGGAAGCCTTATATTTATTTTTATTGGTCATTTTATTGCTCTTAGTGGGCGTGCCTATTGCAGTGTCATTAGGTTTAAGCTCGATTTTATTTTTACTGGTCTATTCTGGCAGCTCTTTAGCCTCTGTCGCACAGACCTTGTTTTCTGCCTTTGAAGGCCATTACACATTACTGGCTATTCCATTTTTTATTCTAGCCTCTAGTTTTATGTCCACCGGCGGCGTAGCTAAACGTATCATTCGTTTCTCTATCGCTTGCGTAGGCCATTTCCATGGTGGTTTAGCTATTGCAGGCGTGTTTGCGTGCATGATGTTTGCAGCCTTGTCTGGCTCATCGCCTGCCACCGTAGTGGCGATTGGCTCCATCGTTATCGCCGCTATGACCAAAGTAGGTTATAGCAAAGACTTTGCTGCAGGGGTCATCTGTAATGCCGGCACTTTAGGCATTTTAATTCCACCCTCCATTGTCATGGTAGTGTATGCCGCTGCTACAGATGTGTCCGTAGGCCGTATGTTCTTGGCAGGCGTGATTCCAGGCCTATTAGCTGGCACCATGCTCATGGTTACTATCTATTTTTATGCTCGCTACAAGGGCATGCCTAAAGGTCAGTGGGCCGGCTGGACTGAGGTGTTCAGTGCTGCACGTGCCGCAAGTTGGGGCTTGTTTTTGGTAGTGATCATTTTGGGTGGCATTTATGGGGGTTACTTTACCCCTACAGAGGCTGCTGCCGTGGCATCAGTGTATGCCTTTTTAGTTTCCATGTTTATTTATCGTGATATGGGACCACTAAAAACTGCAGAAGGACAAACACCACTGACCTTGCGCAAGCATCCTCAGGCGGTATTCACCGTATGGTTTCATGAAGACACACGCAAAACCCTCTACGATGCTGGCCGTTTATCAATCACTTTATTGTTTATTATTGCCAACGCATTAATTCTAAAACATGTGTTAACAGACGAACAAATCCCGCAGTCTATCGCTACAGCAATGCTAGCCGCAGGCTTAGGGCCTATTATGTTCTTGGTTATGGTGAATGTGATTTTGCTTATTGGTGGGCAATTTATGGAGCCTTCTGGACTCATTGTGGTCGTGGCTCCATTGGTGTTCCCTATCGCTATAGAGTTGGGGATAGATCCAATACACCTAGGCATTATCATGGTAGTTAACATGGAAATCGGCATGATCACCCCGCCGGTTGGGCTCAACCTATTTGTCACTTCAGGCGTAGCTGGCATGTCGGTAATGCGCGTGGTAAAGGCTGCCACACCTTGGCTTGGCATCTTGTTTGTATTCTTAATTATGGTAACTTACATTCCATCATTGTCGACTTTCTTACCCAACTATTTCATGGGGCCAGAAATTATAATCCGCTAACACAGAGCGAATTTAGGGATAATTAATGACGCCATTTTCATCCACAAAACCTGCCAGGCTTGCCACTAGACTGGCGTATTTTACAGCCGGGTTTGCAATGGCCTGTTGTGCACCATTTTTTCCCTTTATTAAGATTAGTGTGGGAGCTGATGAAGGCCAGTTTGGCTTGCTACTTCTTTGCTTTGGATTGGGCTCCATTTTAGCAATGCCTGCTGCTGGCCTGGTAGCAGCAAAATATGGCGCTAGGTCTATGGTATTGCTGGGGGGCTGTGGACTGATTGTTTTTTTGCCCGCTTTAGTTGTGGTTCAAGGTCAATTGGCACTGGGTAGCGTTTTGTTTCTTTTTGGTGCATCTCTTGGCACTATTGATGTGGCTATGAATGTTCATGGCGTAGAAGTGGAAGCGCAAGAAAGACGCTCCTTGATGTCCAGCTTTCACGCTCAATTTAGTATTGGCGCTTTGTGTGGTGCTGGCCTCATGACATTGCTTTTATCCCTTAGCGTTTCTCTCATTATCGCTGCATTGGCTGGAGCCTTAGTGGCTTTGGTGGCTATGCTGCTAGCTAGCACACGTTTATTAACCGCAAGTGCCAGTGAACCCACTGAGTTGGTATTACCACGTGGCATTGTATTATTGCTGGGGTTGTTGGCTGCCATTGCCTTTTTGGTAGAAGGTGCGGTGTTAGATTGGGGTGCTCTTTTAATTATTGATCAACAAATCACAGAGCCTCAAAATGCAGGTATAGGGTATATTCTCTTTTCAGTTGCCATGGTTATGGCCCGCTTAACGGGTGATCAAGTAGTAAAGCTTTTGGGTGAATTTCGGGTGCTGGTAATGAGCGGTGTCATCACCATTTTGGGTATTTCTACAGTGCTAATGACTACGTTTTCGTTTGTGGCTTTGTTTGGGTTTGTGTTAATTGGTCTGGGGTCGGCCAATATAGTGCCTATTCTGTTTAGCGTGGCGGGTAGGCAAACTGTTATGCCTGCTAGCTTAGCCATCGCTGCGGTCACGACAACAGGCTATGCTGGGGTTTTGGTGGGGCCTGCTATGGTGGGTTTTGCCGCTGAGTTAACCAGCTTACCTATGGCGTTTTGGCTGCTAGCTGGGCTTATTGCATTAGTGCCTGCCACAGCTTTTTTTGTGGCCAAAGGTTAGTTCACCTAGGCAGGCTTGTTATGCTTACCAAACGCGCTATTTAAGGCATACATGCTAGCAGCAACAGATGGGCCGATGCCTAAGGCAAATAACACAGTGCCTAGGCCAACAGTGCCTCCCAGAGCCCAACCTGCGGCGATCACTGCCACTTCCAAACTACTTCTAACCCATGCTATAGGTAAGTTTGTCACTCTTTGTAGGCCTGTCATTAAGCCGTCTCTTGGGCCCGGCCCCAAGTTTGCAATGAGATATAGTCCACCACCAAACCCGGTGACCAATACACCAAGCACTGCTTCGCCAAGTTTTAGCATGATGTGGTCAAAGGTCGGTATAAATGGCAGCAAAAACTCTAGCACCAAAGAAATAATTATGGCGTTCAAAATGGTGCCTATGCCTGGCATTTGCCTAAGTGGTATCCAGCAAAATAAAACTACAAAGCTGGTGACAAAAGTGGCAAAACCAAGGCCCCACCCAGTAATATGCGTAATACCCTGGGCCAACACAGTCCATGGGCTAACGCCTACACCCGCGGCCACAAGCAAGGCTTCACCTAGGCCAAAAAGTGTAAGGCCCACTACCAGAAATAAAAAGGAAACTAAAGGCGGCTTAAAGGTTAGGGCTTTTGGCGAACTCCAAAACAATGTCGGAACGGCCTTCACAGATAAAAACTTGGGTGTTAATTTCATGTTGCGAAAATGTCTCAAAAGAAATAATGATGCTTTAAGTTACAGAGGTTACGAATCGCCTGTGGGAAGTTTCACCGCCTGAGTTTCTACTCGTCTAGCCAGCCACCAGGCGCTAAGAACGCCTGTGGTGGCCAGCAATACAATGATGGTTGCAAGGGCATTGATCTTTGGGCTTAGCCCTAAACGCACACTAGAGTATACCACCATAGGCAAGGTGGTAGAGCCTGGGCCAGACACAAAACTTGCGATCACTAGGTCATCTAAAGACAGTGTAAAGGCTAATAACCAGCCAGAAATAAGTGCTGGTGCGATAATTGGCAGGGTGACTAAAAAAAACACCTTCCAAGGCGGCGCTCCTAAATCTCTCGCAGCTTCTTCTAAGGACACATCCATTTCACGTAAGCGTGAGCTTACCACTACGGTTACAAAAGCAGTGCAAAAGGTCACATGAGCAATTAAAATGGTCAGCACACCGCGGCCTGCAGGCCAGCCTATGGTTTGAGCCATGGCTACAAATAATAATAAAAGAGACAAGCCTGTAATGACTTCAGGCATGACTAAAGGAGCGGTGATCATGCTGGCAAATGCGGCTTTGCCCCTAAACTGACCCATTCGCACCATAACGATGGATGCCATAGTGCCTAAAACTACTGCAGAAGATGCTGCCAGAAAAGCAATTTTAAAGCTTATCCATGCAGCCCCCAGCATCTGTTCGTCATTTAATAACTCGCCATACCATTTGGTGGAAAAACCTCCCCACACTGTAACTAGTTTAGATTCATTAAACGAGAAAATGATAAGGATAAGGATAGGCAGGTACAGAAATATAAACCCTAGAGTGAGGTAGGTTTTACCTAAACTTGACACTTTATGACCCATAAATTGGTTCCTTAATTCTCTAATTCACGGGCTTGGTAGCGGTGAAATAAGGTGATGGGTAACAGCAGTAATAGCAGCATCACGATGGCTACAGCTGAAGCCACCGGCCAATCCCGATTATTAAAGAACTCTTGCCACAACACCTTACCAATCATTAGGGTTTCAGCGCCTCCCAACATATCTGGAATAATAAACTCGCCAACAGCTGGAATAAATACCAACATAGAGCCTGCAATCATGCCTGCCTTTGATAGGGGCAGGGTCACAGTCATAAACACTTTCCATGGCCCAGCGCCTAAGTCTGCCGCAGCTTCCAGTAGGGAGTTATCCAATTTCATCAAGTTGGTATAAAGCGGTAACACCATAAAAGGTAAATAGGCATATACGATGCCAACATACACAGCAAATTCTGTGTTCAACATAGCAATGGGTTGGTCAATAATACCTAGCCACATTAAAAAGTTATTGATCAAGCCATTATTTTTTAAGATCCCCACCCAGGCATAAATTCTAATAAGGAAAGAGGTCCAAGAGGGCAGGATCACTAACATAAGTAAGGCATTGCGTGTGGCAGGCTCAGCCCGGGCGATCACATAAGCAATAGGATAGGCCACAAACAAACAGATCACCGTGGCGATTGCAGCAATGCGGATAGAGCTTAGATAGGCGCGAATATAGAGATCATCTGTGAATAGGTAGCCATAGTTGCCTAAGTTAAGGCTCAGGGTTAATTGTTCGTCAGCCCACGTGAATAAATCTGTATAGGGTGGTATAGCATAAGCCATCTCCGAAAAGCTGATTTTAAACACAATAACAAAAGGCACTAAAAAGAACAGCGTCAACCAAATATAAGGTACACCAATGACACTACGCCGCCCTAAACTCATTGGTACAGCACCACTGCACTGGTTATGGACCAATATAAATACACTTTATCTTGCCAGGTGACTTTTTGCTCATGGCGATCATTGTTAGTGCCAATGGTCATCACACGCTTACCACTTTCCAATTTTACATAATAAACTGAGTGCCCACCTAGATAGGCAATGTCTTCTACTACACCCATCAACCAATTGTCTGCTTGCTCAGGTTTTACACGGGTCATAGTGATCTTTTCAGGCCTTACTGCGATCCCTAAAGATGCACCAATTGGGGCATTAATACCCGCCTCTACTTGTATAGGAGAGGTTAAGTCGGTGCAGCTTAGCCTGGTATAATCTGGCTCTAGCTGAGTCACCATGGCATCAAATATATTCACCGAGCCAATAAACTCTGCCGTATGGCGACTATTGGGGAATTCATAAATTTCGCTGGGGGTGCCCACCTGCATTATTTCGCCTTCGTGCATCACACTGATACGATTAGCCATAGTCATAGCTTCTTCTTGATCATGGGTGACCATGACACAGGTCACACCGACGGCTTCAATAATATCCACTACTTCTAATTGCATTTGGCTACGTAGCTTTTTATCTAACGCTCCCATAGGCTCATCAAGTAATAACACTTTAGGTTTTTTGGCTAAACTTCTTGCTAGTGCGACACGCTGACGCTGACCGCCTGATAATTGATTAGGTTTGCGTGAGGCAAAATCTTGCATACGCACAAGGTGAAGTAGCTTGGATACTTTTTTGGCTATTTCTGGTGCTGCTAGCCTATTTTTTTCTTGTTTCAAACCAAAGGCTACGTTTTGTGCCACGGTCATATGGGGGAAGAGGGCGTAAGATTGAAACATCATGTTAACCGGCCGTTTATGGGGCGGTATTTGGGAGATGTCTTCGCCATCTATAAATATGGCGCCTGCAGACGGGCTTTCAAAGCCCGCCAGCATGCGAAGGAGTGTTGTTTTACCACAACCAGAGCCACCCAATAAGGCAAATATTTCTCCCTTATTAATGCTTAAATTCACCTCCTTAACAGCGTTAAGGCCACCAAAGTTTTTACTTACTTGGCGAATTTCTAACATTATCTGGTTACTTCCAGTCATGGCAAAGTCCTTAGTTTGAGCTACGAATGTCAGTCCAAACTCGGTTCATGGTGCGGGTTACTTTAGGTGGCATTACTTCAAAGGTAAACAAGTTAGCCTTAGCTTCTTCTGATGGGTAGATACCTGGATGTGCTAGGATTTCTTCATCAATGATGGCAGATGCTGAGGCATTCGCATTGGCGTACCAAACGTAATCAGTAATTTCTGCAATCACTTCTGGGCGCAATATGTAGTTTAAGAATTTATGAGCATTTTCTACGTTGGCAGCATCTGCTGGAATAGCCAGCATATCAAACCACATAGGGGCACCTTCTTGAGGTATTACATATTCAACAGATACACCATTATCTGCTTCTGCAGCGCGATCACCTGCCATTAATATGTCACCTGACCAACCCACTGCAAAACAGATATCTCCGTTAGCTAGCTCATTAATATAGTTGGAAGAATGAAACTTAGTGACGTGTGGGCGCACCATCTTCATTAGGTCTGCGACAGGGCCCTTATAATCTGCATGATTGTTGCTATTAGGGTCTAGGTTTAGATAATTAAGCACTACGGGCAAAATCTCATCTGCCGAATCTAGCAAGTTCACGCCACACGAAGCCAGCTTAGAAATGTTTTCTTCTTTAAACAACATGTCCCATGAATCAACTGGCGCATCGTTACCTAAAACAGCCGCAACCATTTCTGGATTATAACCAATGCCTGTGGTGCCCCATAAGTATGGAATCGCATGGGTATTGCCTGGGTCTACAGTGGTCAAACGCTCCATAAGAGCATTATCTAAGTCACCATAGTTGGAAAGCTTAGATTTATCTAATGGCTGGAATACACCCGCTTTAATCTGGCGACCTAGAAAAGATGAACTAGGCACTACTAGGTCGTAACCAGAGTTGCCTGCTAAGAGCTTCGCTTCTAGTACGTCGTTACTATCAAACACATCATAAGTTACTTTAATGCCTGTTTCGGCCTCAAAGTTAGCTATGGTATCTGCAGCAATATAGTCTGACCAGTTATAAAGATTGAGTACTTCCTCGGCATACACAGAGCCTGACATAAGGCCTGTAGCCAACGCCAAAGACGTGAGTGAAGTGGTTAGTTTTTTAGTTAGCATTATAAAGACTCCGTTTATTGTTTTAGTTTAGTCACTACTTACCTTCTACTTACTTTCTATTTGCATGCTTAGTGCCAGAAAATGACCAGCTAAAAAAGCACAAAGTAGGCCTAGCTAACACTAGGCCATACTCTTACTTAAGCCCTAGCCTTCTACTTGAGTTAGGGTCTGATCCAGAGATTTCTTCGTGATCTCAATCAGTTCATCAATTTCTAGCTTACTAATAATCAAAGGTGGGCACATGATCATACTCTCCCCTACGGCACGCATAACCAAACCGTTGGCTAAGGCGTAGTCACGGCAAATGCCTCCAATACCTACTTCTTTAGGGTAGTTGGCATGGCTTTGTTTATCTTTTACTAGCTCAATGGCTCCCATTAAGCCAATGCCTCGCACTTGACCGACCAATGGATGATCCAATAGCTCAGCTAAGCGTTGCTGCAGGTATGGCCCAGTAACGTCACGCACCTGATCTATCATGCCTTCATTTTCAATAATGCTGACATTAGCCGAAGCCACAGCTGCAGCGACTGGATGGCCAGAATAAGTATATCCATGGGCAAACTCTCCCCCTTCAATTACTACCTTAGCCACCCGCTCACTAATGAGTACACCACCAATAGGCATATAGCCAGAAGATAAGCCTTTGGCGATCGTCATAAGATCAGCTTCGATACCTAAAGTTTCAGAGGCAAACCAGTTGCCTGTGCGGCCAAACCCTGTGATCACTTCGTCTGCAATAAGTAATATATCGTATTTTTTACATATTCGCTGAATTTCAGGCCAGTAGGTTGAGGGTGGCACAATAACGGCACCAGCACCTTGCACTGGTTCACCTATAAAAGCAGCTACATTGTCCACACCACACTCTATAATTTTTGTTTCTAGCGCTTGTGCTGCACGTAAACCCAACTCGTCTTCAGTTTCGCCAGGTAAGGCTTCGTGATACCAGTGGGGCTGCATAATGTGTTCAATACCGTCAATAATGCCGCCTTGAGAATGCATGCCTTTCATGCCCCCCAAACTCATAGAGGCCATAGTGCTGCCATGGTAGGCATTGTCGCGGGAAATAATAATCCGCTTAGTTGGCTGACCCTTAGCTTGCCAGTAGTGACGTACCATGCGCACGTTAGTATCGTTGGATTCAGATCCAGAACCTGTGAAAAATACGTGGCTAATATGCTTTGGCGCTAGCTTTTTGAGCTGCGCAGCTAACTTGATAACAGGAGGGTGAGCAGTGCCAAAAAAGCTGTTGTAGTAGGGCAGTTCTCGCATTTGCTGGGCGGCAACGTCAGCCAACTCATCACGTCCATATCCAACATTTACACACCAAAGACCAGCCATGCCGTCTAGCACTTTGCCACCTTCAGAGTCATATATGTAACAACCATCAGCTCGGGTAATAATACGTGTGCCTTTTTCGTGCATGGCTTTTGAATCGGTAAACGGGTGCATGTAATGCTGCCGATCTAGTTCTTGTAGGGCTTTAGTGTCGTGTTGTTTTGCGTTCATTTCTTTAGTTTCCTTTTACACACTTAATAGCAGGTATTCACGTTCCCAAGAACTAATGACCTGCATAAAATTATCATTTTCTTTTTCTTTCACAGCTAAATAGGCTTTGACAAATCGGTCGCCAAATATTTCTCGTAAAGGCTCACAACGATCTAGCTGAATTAGCGCTTCAGTTAGACTGCGCGGTAATTCTCTTGTGCCTTTGTCATAAGCACTGCCTTCTACAGGCGCACTAGGCTCTAGCTTTTCTTTCATCCCCAAATAACCACAAGCTAACGTAGCTGCCATGGCCAAATAAGGGTTTGCGTCTGCCCCACCCACTCTATTTTCAACTCGGATATTAGGGCCTGTGCTCTCAGGCACCCTTAACCCCACAGTGCGGTTATCAAACCCCCAATGCATGTTGACTGGGGCTGATTCATCTTTCAAAAAGCGCCTGTATGAATTAACGTTAGGTGCAAATAACGCTGTAGCTGCTTTGGTGTATTTTTGTAACCCACCTATATAATGTTTAAGGGCCTCGCTGATGCCTCCATCTTCACCTACAAAGATGTTTTTACCCGCAGCATCTAAGATACTTTGGTGAATGTGCATGGAACTGCCCGCTTGGTTTTGTAATGGTTTGGCCATAAAGGTAGCCGATAGGTTGTGCTTAAAAGCGGCTTCTCGCAGGGTGCGCTTAAACAAGAACACTTGGTCAGCCAAAGGTAAGGCTTCTCCGTGACGGAAATTGATTTCCATCTGCCCTAGACCTTCTTCATGAATCAGCGTTTCTACGTCTAGGTTTTGCGCTTCACAATAGTCGTAAACGTCTTCAAATAGCGGGTCAAATTCATTGACCGCATCAATGCTATAGGACTGTCGACCGGTTTCAGCCCGGCCAGTGCGGCCCACAGGAGGTTGTAGGGGAGAATCTGGGTTCAAACTTTTTTGAGTAAGGTAAAATTCAGCTTCTGGTGCCACAATGGGCGTAAGCCCCATGTCAGAATATAGTTTAAGCACTTTGCGCAGTATTGTCCGTGGGGCCAAATCAACCAGCTCACCATGGATGTCATAACAATCATGAATAATTTGTGCTGTGGGCTCAGTAGCCCAAGGCAGTATGTGGGCTGCATTAGGATCTGGCTTTAGGTAAACGTCAATTTCTGCAGGATCAATCATGCTGTAGTCGTCTAAGTAATCCCCTGTTACAGTGGATACCAACACCCCTTCTGGTAACCGAATGCCTGCATCATCACAAAACTTAGACGCGGGCATTATTTTACCTCGTGCGATGCCCGTAAGGTCGCTAACAACGCATTCAACTTCGGTTATTTTATGTTCTTTTAGCCAGTTTTTAAGGACATTAAAATTGGTCATAGGTCACCCGCTGCTTTGGCTTGAAAACGGCTATTACAGGCGCTGGCAAAAGCAGAGAAAATAGATTGATAAAGGTCATCCTTAGTCACTTGATACTCTGGATGCCATTGCACTGCTAAATTAAATCCTTGAGCGTTGGGGTCTGTAAAGGCCTCAATCAAGCCATCTTCAGATGTGGCTTCTACCCTTAGACCTTGGCCGAGCTTATCAACACCTTGGCCATGCAGTGAGTTTACTCTTGCCTTAGATTTTCCATATAAATGCTGCAGCACCCCATTGCCAGTGAAGCTGATGCCATGGCTATGGCCATATTGAACCTCTACCGGATCGGCTTTATTTTCTCGATGATCACCATACCCATCTAGCTCCTGCACATGCTGATGCAAGCTACCACCATAGGCTACATTCATTTCTTGAAAGCCACGACAAATAGCAAGTAAAGGCACGCCACTCTTTATTGCTGCTGGAATGAGCGCCAGGGCGAGGCTGTCTCTGAACTTATCGTGGGCAGTGCCCGTGCGACTTATTGCACCATAATGATGCGGTTCTACATTGCTATAACCCCCTGGCAAGAGCACTCCATCTAGATGACTAAGTAGGGCTTCAAGGTCTATATCCAATTGATTATCAGCGTTGGTTAAGGCCGGGATCAATACAGGTACGCCATCCATTGCACCAACCACAGCACGTGCATATTTTTCGCTTACACGATGATACGGATGCAGACCATCCTGGTTTACTTCACACACAAGACCGATAAGCGGTTTAGACATAATTAAGCATGACCTTAGGGATAAAATAAGTAGCGCTATATAACCATTGATACAGGTTTTGGACAATAGCATAAAGTTGTTTTAATCTTCAAGAGGAGCGTATGTTATTATGAACACCCAACTTATCCCAGTAAAATGTATCATGTTAAACTTAAAACATTGTTTTTTATATAATATTTTACTTTTTACTCATTGAAAATGATCTATCATAGTGGTTTTTTAATAATAAATAATCGTATTATTCCAAACATGTTGCATTAGAAGCTTGTCTATCCCCATCTTTCTGCTAACATCTAGCTCGACCCATTAAAGAGATTTTAGCTCATGCCCCATGCCATCGCCTCTAGTAGCGAAGCCGACGCATTTCTTGCCGCTCATCCAGAGCTTGTGAGTGTAGATTTATTACTGCCAGATCAACACGGCGTGTTGCGAGGCAAACGTATTCCAGCCCAAGAATTGCTCAAAGTTTATGAGCAAGGTATTTACTTACCTGGCTCAGTGTTTGCTCTTGATATTAATGGCAATACAGTAGAAAGCACTGGCATTGGTTTTGATACAGGTGACTGCGATCAACCCTGTCGAGTAGTCCCCCATTCTTTAACCATGGTGCCATGGCAAAAAAAACCGATGGCTCAGTGTTTATTAACGATGGAACAGGTGCCTGGAAAAGCCTATTTTGCTAACCCACGCCATGTATTGGACCAAGTGTGTGACCAGTATCAAAACCAAGGGTTAACCCCTATGGTAGCGGTGGAGCTGGAGTTTTATCTTACCGATACTAAGCGCCTTGAGTCAGGCCTACTGCAGCCCCCAATCGCCCCAACAACAGGGCTTCGAGAGTCTGACACCCAGGTTTATGCGGTAGACAATTTAGATGACTACAGCGCTCTTATCGATGACATTATGCTTGCTGCTCAAGCACAAAATATACCCGCTTCTACCGCCGTGGCCGAGTATGCTCCTGGGCAGTTTGAAATCAACCTACACCATGTTGCCGACCCTGTTTTGGCTTGCGACCAGGCTATATTGCTCAAACGCATTATCAAAAGTGTGAGTCGGCAACATGGCTTTAGTGCCACTTTTATGGCCAAACCCTATGCTGATCAAGCAGGCAGTGGCATGCACATCCACATGAGCTTATTAGATGCTGAAGGCGTCAATATATTTGCTTTTGATCAAGAGCAACCCAACACCATGTTAAGTAGTGCATTGGCTGGCCTCCAAGCTACCATGGCACAAACTATGGCCTTGCTCTGCCCTAAGGTGAACTCCTATCGTCGCTTTCAACCTGACTTCTTTGTTGCCATGGCGCCAACATGGGGCGTAGATAACCGCACTGTAGCTTTACGTATACCCAACGGCTCAGGTGCATCAACAAGGATTGAGCACCGCGTAGCTGGCGCTGATGCTAACCCTTATTTGGCCATGGCTTCTGTGCTTGCTGGCGCTCTTCATGGTATTGATAAAGCGCTGCTATTAAGCCCTCAAACCCAAGGTAATGGCGCAGAAAAAGTAGCGCCAAGTTTGCCACTTAATTGGGTAGATGCGTACGGCTTATTGAGTAATAGCGAATTTGCTAGCAATGCATTTGGAGCAGATTTTTTGCACGTCTATATCCAGGTGCAACAGCACGAATATACCGAGTTTAACGGCCATGTAAGCAGCTTAGAAATAGACTGGTACCAACGCACCCTTTAGATCGCAGGATTTTTATGAGCCACACACATACTCACTCTTACTACGCAGCCAGCGCTAACCAACAGATTGAATGCTCAGTGCTTAAGGGCAGCCACACTGCTGATGTATGCATTGTAGGCGCTGGAATTACCGGACTTAGCGCAGCCTTAAATCTAGCAGAGCGAGGCTATACCGTCACTGTGTTGGAAGCCAAGATTGTGGGCTGGGGGGCTTCTGGTCGAAGCGGTGGCCAAATGATTTTTGGTTTTGGCTGTGATATGTCTGTGATTGAAAAATCTGCAGGCAAGGTAGCTGCTAAAGCCATGTGGGATATGTCTGTGGAAGCCATCGATGTTTTAAGGCAGCGAGTGGACCAACACCAAATTCAGTGTGATTTGCAGCAAGGTCACCTCCATGCTGCAATAAAGCCCAGACACATGGATGAGCTTGAACAGTGGCAAGGTGAGTTGGAAAGAGACTATGGCTATGGCAGTTTAAGCCTATGGAATAAGCAACAAGTACAATCTAAAATGGCTAGTGAGCGCTATATTGGTGGGCTCTATGATGCTAATTCCGGCCATATTCATCCACTTAATTACACACTGGGTTTGGCACGAGCTGCCTTGAATGCAGGTGTCACTATTCACACAGGTTCTGCAGTGACTAAAGTGACCAGAAAATCTAAGGCCAATGTCTGTCATACTGAACAAGGGCACATTACTTCCCAACAAGTGCTTTTTTGTGGCAACGCTTACATCGGCAATCTAGTGCCTGAGATTAGCAATAAAATAATGCCTGTGGGCACTTACATTGGTGCAACACAGCCGCTTGGTAAAGACAGAGCAGAGGCCTTAATTAACAATAATATGGCCGTTGCTGACATTAACTTTGTGTTAGATTATTTTCGCATGTCGGCAGATTTTCGTATGTTATTTGGCGGCCGGGTTAGCTACTCTACTGTTGCGCCAGCTAATCTTACACAGGCGATGCGGCAGCGGATGCTAAGCGTATTTCCGCAATTATTGGATGTTAAAATGGATTACTCTTGGGGCGGCAATGTGGCAATAACTATGAACCGTGGCCCACATTTTGGCCAAGTAGGCAAAGATTTGTATTTTGCTCAAGGATTTTCTGGCCACGGCATTGCAGCCACTGGCTTAGCTGGCAAGTTATTAGCAGAAGCAGTAGCAGGGCAAGCTGAACGTTTTGACTTGTTCAAAGAAATTAGCCATTTGCCCTTTCCTGGTGGCACACTATTTAAAACGCCAGCCCTTGTATTGGCGATGGCTTGGTATCGCCTAAGGGATATGCTTTAGCCCTTGAGCACTATTAGTGAGGTAGGTTACCAGTGTTGGCGCTCACTACTTTAGCAGTAATATCGCCTAAGTTACGAAAGCGATGCGGCAGATGGGTGTGGAAAAAGTAACCATCTCCTGTCACTAGTTGATAAATTTGTTGATCCACAGTGAGTTCGATTTCGCCTTGCACGACAATACCTGCCTCTTCACCGTCATACTTTATCATGTCTTCACCTGTGTCAGCTCCAGGTGGATAGGTTTCACTAAGCATGGAAATATTACGCTGCGCCACACTGTGCCCAATGAGCTTTATGGCAACACCTTGGGCGCTCATATCAGCCTGCTCAGCAGCCTTAAAAACAACCTGGTTGCTCATTACTAGATCAGCAGTGAAGAACTCTTCTACTCCCATAGGAAAGCCTTTTAGCACTTTAAGCAAAGAACTAAAAGAAGGACTCACAGTATTTTTTTCAATCATAGAAATAGTGCTGTTCGTCACCCCAGCACGTTTCGCCAATTCTCTTTGGGAAAACCCTAAGCGTTTACGAATAGTTTTTAATCTTACACCTAAATCCAAGGCCCTGCCTCCATATGCTACGCAGCTTAGACTGCCTGATCTGGTTTGGGTATAGGGATACGTACCGAAACTTGCACCCCTTCACCTATTTGCGTTTTAATATCAATCATCCCACCCAAAGACCGTGCGCGTTCGTCAACACCAGACAAACCAAAACCCAGCGTTTTTTGAAAAAGGTCAAAGCCAACACCATTATCTTTGACACAAATGACCATATCATTATTGGCAATGCTTAAAGCCACCTTTAGCTGAGTTAACTGAGCGTATTTGACCGCATTATTGACTAACTCCTGCACTATGCGGTAGCTTGCTATGCTAATGATTTCTTCTAACGTATTAACTGCGTCATCAATATGAAGCTCTAGCTCAATATCTTGTTCATCTAAGTGAAACGCAATAAGGCTCTGCTCTATCGCTGTCTTTAAACCAAACGTATCTAATGCTTCTGGCCTTAGGCGTTGAATCATATCATGCATGGTCTCATACAGCGCATCTGCTTGAGAGGAGATGTCTTGTGCGTAAGACACCACTTGTTTTATCTCTTGAGTACTTTCTAATATGTGTGCATTGATTTTGATGGCGGTAAGAGTTTGACCAAACTCATCATGGAGCTCTCTTGCAATATGATGGATTTGGTCTTCTTGACCCCGAATTAGCTGGTGTGCCAAATTGATATTTTCATCACTTTTTTTCTGCAGTTGCTGGGTCCGACTTGCAACCATAACTTCAAGCGATGCATGCTGGTAGTTGAGTTCCACCACTGCTAGATCACGTTGTAACTGCAAGCGATATTTAGCAATCAAGTTGCGATAATAGCCTCCATATGCAAAACATATTATAAAGAGCATTAGCGCCAGAATTTGAAGATGATGTGTAAAAAGTCCTGCAGGTTGTTGTATAGATAGGGTAAGTAACTGTCCAAGATCATCTAAATCCCTTTCCTCCACAAGAGTGTCTAATTTTATTAAAGGGATGACTTGGGTTTGAGGGATTATTTCATCTGCGGCTAGCTTACGTTCTTTACCATAAAGTAGCTGGATACGCGCATCAGGTAGCATATTTTCAAGTGGCGCCAGCATCGTATTTGTTTTAATGACAAGTAATACAGCCAAGCCTCCCTTTCCATATTCATTCACTAAACCATCATTATTACCATCATTACCACTTAACGCCTTAATTAATGTGTAACCACGCCCACCTTCTCGAAGGCCATAGGGTGCTGAGGCTACAGGCTTACCCGATACTATTGAAGCCAAGAGAGGCTCTCGCATTTTACGTATCGACAGCATGTCAAATCCCATAAGGCCTTTAACTGAGTCTAGATATGGGTCAATGAAAAAAATTGGGTAGTACATAGGCACACCGTTTACATCATTGATGACCTTACCCAAGGGGTTGGTCTTAGACACGTAACGGGTAATTTCATAGTCTGGATAGCCCAGTGTTTGCATTGACGCTTCATATGCCAATTTTTTTCCTTGATCAACACTCATTAAAGCTTCAAACATGTATATATGGGGATAAGCAACGCGCATGCGACTAGTGAAATCACGAGCCTGTTGGATTTTTTGAGGTCCAACACTCTTGAGTAAGCTACCAAAACCAGCCAAAGCCGCATCATTGATAACAAGTTGTTCGTGGACATGAAAAGTTGCATTGTTTACAGCATCTTGAAACCTTAGTCGCTGTTGATTTAGAACCCAACCAACAAATATGGCGACGATGAGCACCATACTAAAGCCCCAAAGTAAAAAGCGTATAAGCGTTGATGGCAATAGCAAAAAATCTAATTGACTACCTTTTTCCATGGTAATTACATCCTTATATATGCGCCACCTACAAAAAAGGCCAGTTAGCTTTTTGGCAGGCGCAGCCTAATAAACTGTGAGGTCATTCCACGGTCATGGAGTAGAGACCTTATACGAGGTTTAATGTCTGATTTATTGATACAATTTGACATATAAAACACCTTCAAGATACTGAAAAATAAGAAAATATGTACAATTCACTACAGTGTCTAATTCAGCACTATTAGTAAAAAACAAAGATTTTTGGAACATAAAAAAACAATTAAAAACCTCGTATAGATGGGTGAATTCACATGGTTTTTGACCATTAGCTTCAATAAAAGCACACTGACTACAACTTACTTGGTCTTCCACCTTTACTAACTGACAGAGGATCCAGTTTGAGAAGGTTTTTACCTTCAACAATTTTCCATCCTTTTATTCGCTTTAATGGGTCGTTGTAAATAATTTGATCTCCAACAATTGGTAGGTTGAACTCAATTTCAATTGTATGGTTGTTCTCATCACTATTCAAGTTGACGTATATGTTCTTGACCACCCCATTCAAAAACTCTTTCTTCTGCTCATCTGAATAACTGTCAGTCGATTCAAGGTTTTCATCATACTTATCGATCCAACTGACCCATTTTTGCTCATCACGAAATCTCTTTTCATCCAAATCAATAGACTTGAGCTTGTTCTTTATATTTTCTAACTCTATCTGAAGTTTTTCACGTATTTGATCTGAGTTACCAGAAAACTTCTTTAACAACACCGAAGTCTCAAAACCTATAACCGTTTTCTCTACCTCTTTGAGATCTTCTTTCAGCTTTTTACGACTTCTCTCAATTTTATTTGAAATGGATTTTTGTTTTCGACGACTTGCTTTAACGCTCTCGAGAATCTCACCTTTGAAAGACTCTCTAAGAACCTTAGACTCTTTCATCACATTAAGAACAGACTCCCAAACCACTTCGTCAGTTCGGCTTATATTCAAAGATCGTGTCATACCACAACCTTTACCTCGGACCCAGTCACCCTTGTAAGAGACATCATTGACCCAGTTTCGTTCTTTACGTGGACAGTAGTAAAAATTATTGTTCGGACCAATTTTTCCAGACATTTGTTGACCACAATGACCACATGTCATGAAATCTCTGAGCAGGTAAAAATTTGTGGTTCGGTTTATCTGATGCTTACGTTCGACAAATTTATCAATACGCGATTGAACCAAGTCCCAAATGATTTGATCAATTATTGGTGGTATTTCAACTCGTACAGTCTCTTCCGACTTCTTGTCGGTATAATTATACCAACCGACATACGTGCTATTACGAAGTATTTTGTTAATTGATCCTAGTGACCAGAAAGGGTTCCCACGACGAGTAATGACACCATTTTCATTTAAGTCTCCCCTTATTTCATGTACAGATTTACCTTCGCTGTACATCTTATACATGCGCTTTATCCACTGACTTTCATCAGGGTCTACTACCAACCGTTTCTTCTCATTCTTATATCCAAACGGTGTCGGTCCACCCTGAAAAAAACCTTGTTGGACTTTATGTAATTTGCCACGACGTGATCGTTCGGAACGAACAGTATTATCATACTGAGATATCTCACTTAACAAACCCATTAATAGGTCATCAAGTGGATTGCTTAGGTCAATTCTTCCAGTATTTGTATGTACAACAACATCGTTAGATTTAAGTTTCCAACGGATAACAGACCAAGTGCGGTCATTACGAGACAGTCGGTCTGTATTGTAAACGTAGAGATTTTTAACGTAGCCTTTTTCAATTTCCGATAGTAAATCCACTAGTACAGGACGAGAGTCTAACGTACTAGAGCTACTAGATTTGCCACCCTCATTCCAAACTTTGTGGTCAAAGCCAATATCATCAGACTTTTTGATCCCATCTAGTTTTTGAGTTTCTAAAGAGGTTCCGTCCTCACTCTGAACGAGTGAAGATACCCTTGTATATATGTGAAGTATTTCTTTCATAGCCTGATTGTCTCTAAGCTGACCAGATTGATCAACAAAATTGAACAATATCCTCCATTTACAACCACAAAAGGTTCCCTGTTGTGTAGCAATATGGATTAAGGGAAGGTGTTTATCAACATCAACAAGGAGTCTAAGAATGAAAATCAATCAATCACTAAAACTCGTATCAATGATTAAGCCTGAACATAACAACCCTATCATCAACCGTCGAGAGAAACTTCTCAGTTCAATAAATCGTCAAATCGAGTCTATTAAACGATATAAGCAGGGTGAAAAAGTAAGAGGTCTGTGGTTTTGGATAGATGATAAAGGGACCATGTTTCTGCCAATTAAGTACGGCAAGACTGTATTAGAACTCGATAAAGGAAAGTACTCAATTGAGTGTTCGACGGTTGATGAGATGGAAGATTCCCTTGAAACCGTTAAATCTCTTACTCGTCGAGGGTCGTTTGACGACATACTCAAATCAACATCAGACCTATTACGGTCAAACTTTTTGAAATAACTAATAGGGAAGAAATCAATCTTCCCTACCCCTCTCACACTTTTCACCTCACCCGAAATTCCGTTTCCTATAAATAAAGATAAGAACTTTACCTGGAAACGGTCATGTCACTACAACTCAAATCACATATTCGTCACTACCTCGACAACGTCGACCTATCAAAGTTTATCGGTGTATCACTGACTATGAAACAAAATGTTGATGGTCAGATATTAGATCCATTTTTAAGTTCTCAAAACCTCAGACACTTCATGAACTTATTGAACAAAAAAGTTTATGGAAATCGATTTTCTAGATATGGGTTAAAGCTTCAAATCTTTCCTGTACTTGAAAATTCAGTTGGAGATCGTCTCCATTACCATCTGATTGTCGAATCACCAGTAGACATGGATTTTGACCGATTCAATCACATCATTCACTCACTATGGATGACTACTAGATTTAGTCATCGTGAATTTCATATCGACCAGACGATTGATGATGGGTGGACAAAATACATTACCAAATTTCACCATAAGGATGATCAGGTAGATTGGGAAAACGTTCACTTGAATCGATGAGTACACACTCCGTTCAAGCCTTCCAATATCACCAAGGAACTAGAGTCCTTGATTAACTAAGTGTGTCCAAAATAAATGAATAAGAACTGATACCTAACACCAGTACCTAATACCAATACCAATACCAATACCAGTACCAGTACCAGTACCTAACACCACACTCATACCAATACCTAATAAAAGTAAGGAGAAGAATATGAACCAAATAGACCATAAGCGCAGGAGATTGATAAGACTGATCACAAAGTACCTATCTCAAAGCAACATTATAATTAAACCTGAACTAACCCAGCATAAACAATCACTAGACGAAGGATCCAACCTAAAGCCTGAACACTTTAGTAAATTGATCCCTCTTCTGGTATTGGATATGAAGATGGACCCCAAAGAAGTGAGCGCTTACTACCAATGTTTAGTTGGTCACAACCTCACCTATAGCACCACAGAAACACAAACACTAGACGAATTCTTTATCTAAATAAGGATACCAATTCAGAGAAAAAAACATGTCAATACTAATGAACGTAAGGGTTCCAGAGGAACTAAAAGATCACTTTCAAATGATTTGTAGAGAAAATCACACCTACATGACCACTGAAATAATTCGTTTCATAAAGAGGTTTGTTAACGATGAAATTCTAGATCCAGCACCAGCTCAGCTAGCAAAA
>Ga0209815_1000966_pt1 | contig 20028 bp, 17 predicted proteins | sample CoawatmetaG00DNA_FD_187507 | JGI IMG/M metagenome (GOLD analysis project Ga0209815, IMG submission 187507) | Marine microbial communities from the West Antarctic Peninsula - Coastal water metaG002-DNA (SPAdes) (version 2) | ecosystem: Environmental > Aquatic > Marine > Coastal ...
GGTAAGCGCGGAAAGTTCGCGAAAGAGGGAGGTTTTGATGTAAATAATAAAACAGATATATTATCTTTCCCACCCGCTCGATCTGTCGACTTACATATCGAACACGTTGATGTGCATAGAGGGGAACCACAAAATAAGAATGCTTATATCTTATTTAAATACAAATTTAAGTCGCACAAGTTTACATTTGTTGGTAACGGGGGTCTTAGATTCCGGAAGCAGGATGGATCATTTGGTCCTAACCTGGGTGTGGGAGATGCTTCTAAGACTGTATTAAGAGACATGGGATTACCCACTAATTCATACCAAATAGAATGTTTAAGAACCGCCGGAAGAAACACGTGGCATTTTAAACCATTAGACTTATCTGGAGGCCTCGTTGGTATCGAGCTATCTGATAATGCAGATTGGGGAGGTCTAAGAGGTGTATATCTTAACGTTCAGTCAGAATCGCAACCCCGAACCCCCGAAACCCCTGTAGTACTCGAGCCTCTAGTTAAGAAATATGGAAGAGCTTGCGTAGCTCCAAATATAATTAAACAATGGAGTGTAAAAGGTACTGGCGTGAAGGCTCCAACTAGAGAGATGACTAATTACTGCAATAATAACAGCGCATGTGTTTTTATATGGGCGGAAGATGATAGGTCTTCTTTTTATGCATGTAATGGAAACGGATCATTTAAATACAATAGGGATAATTGGGTTAAAACCAAACGTTAAATAATTGCAAAAATTAATACGTATTAAAAAAATATAATATATTACATTAATAAATATTCCATTATGGATTCTTATGCTATTAATGTAATAAATTCTATAAATGTAAATCCCGATACTAATACTCACATCCAAGAAATGAAAAAGTACATTTCCAATCCAGATGCTTTTCATGGGTATATGAATAATTTTGCTTTTTTTTATAAGGATGATATGTCAAAAACAACTAAAAATTTTATAATACAATACAATGATAATTATCAGGTGTGGTCTAAAGAACAGACTATGTTGCAAATGGCCAATAATTTCGATTCAGAACAGATTTCAGATTTATTTGATGGCTTCGATATTTCACCGAATATGGACTCTCTTTTAAAGGGAATCTCTAAAACGAGTATATCCAAAAGAAAGGGACCGTCTAAAAGAAAGGGACCGTCTAAAAAGAAAGGGACCGTCTAAAAATAAAACCTTAAAATAAATCGAAATCTTCGGTTTCTGTGCCAAATTCATCAAATACTGGTACGTCATCGCGGGTCCAGTTTCTAGCATCTAAATCTGGTTTAGGACCAGTTTTTTTCCTATACTGAACGGTTTTCACGCCGAACTTATTGAAAGTTATAATAGGTTCATGGCTCGCAGCATAATCTTTTCCAAAAAGAGTAATCATTCGTGTACGAAGTTCGTTGATGTCTAAGTCCCTTACATTTTTATTGGTAGAATCAGGCGCAGGTGAAGGTTTAGCCCCCGAGAAATAAGTATTCATTTCTGGTACATCAGAATTGTATTCGTTGTAAGCCATTTCTCCAAAAGCCATAGTAATGGAATTCTTAAGTTGCGCTAGTCTAGTAGGGTTGTAATTTATTAAGATTTTGTTGTATATTTCTTGATTCGTAGGTTTTTTACTCGACCAATTGCTTAGAGTGGTATCTATTACAATTGCATAATCATCTGGTCTAGACACGCCTGTTGCTGCGGCGACGTCAAGTTTACCCACCAATTCTTTTAGATCTTTCTTAACCTGGGTTAAGAATAAACCTGATCCATTCTTTCTTTCTCTGAAGTCAAATGTATTATCATCAATGAGTATCAATGAAATGTAAGAAATTTTGCCATCCTCTGATACACCGTGAACAAAAACTGGGAATTTAGTCATTCCAGCCGAATATAGTCCTGGATGTTTATCCTTAAGTTCCTTTTCTAAGATCAATTGTTTCTTAATAGCTTCTGAAACAGCCGCGTCGTAAACGACACTCGGTTCAGGTTCTGAAATGTCCGGTGAATCAAGTAACGAAGGATCTAGTGGCTGGAGAAGTCCAATCATAAGGTATTCTGATGCTAATCGTTTAACGTCTTCTGGTACGTCAGAAGACCTCACTAGACCGGGTGCCATTTCTTCTTTTTCTTCGGGATCTAGGTCTAATATTTCAACGGCAGACGATATTTTTTCTTCATTGCAAGTAGATTCTAGAAAATTAGAAACAGGTAATTCATTACTTTCCCATTTTAGGTCGCCGGCTCCGTCTGGACCAAATTCGTAAAACGAAACTAAGGACCCAGACACGTTTTCAATAAGAACTAATCTGTTGTTACAAGATCTTCTAAGTTGGTCAAGCTCCATTGTAGTCGAGGGGCCGGGCTCAAACCCCGAACCCGAACCTGAACCTGAACCTGAACCCGAACCTGAACCTGAACCTGAACCTGAACCACCTGGATCCCCCGGTAGAACTGGGACAACTGGGATGGGTTCTTCGGGTCTGCGTATCGCATCTGTGTCGGGTATTCCTGCCTGGTCAAGACATGTTTTAATCTGTTCATCTGTTAATTTGTCTAACATCCAATTAATTATCTCTTCTGGCGTTTTATCATCAAAGTAACTTGATGTAACACTAGTCATTTATATACAATATACATTATAAAATTATTTTAAATTTATATTTTATTTTTTAGATTTAGCTTCTTTTAATGTATCGAAAATACTTTTCGGGTCTGTCCCGCCAATTTCAAGTAGCATTTCAATATGATCTTCTGTATATATGTTGTACTTATAAACTAGCTCTAACACTGCCATATTAATTTTCTGTTTCTTAGAGTCTTTTGTAAATTTCTCAATTATTTCTTTCTTGAGGCCTGCTGCAATGTCATCTTTTGCCAATTCTTTAATACATTTATACAATTGAGTAAATTTTTTAATGTAGTCTTTATCCTCTGGGAAAGATACTTTATCATTGCCTTTTTCATTAAACATAGTTCTTCGAAGTTGTGGCAATAAACTGTAATTATTTTTGATACGTTTTAATTCTTCTTTTATATCGCCAGTTACTTGAAGCTCTTCAAATACAACGTCAGAATCCCATGGTAGAATGTCTTCCCGAATTATAAGATCTTTGTTAATTGCGTCTTCATCTATAATCTCAGGATCATCGTCATATGGTTTAAGTATGCCATTTTCGTCGGGTCCTGCCTCTACAAATGTTAACATTAAGTCTTCTGTTGGATATGTAAATTCTCTCGAATAAATTTGTGCAAACGTTACAGTTTCTGGAATTCCATCTCGGATGTACATTCTTAAATTAGAAGGATTTTTATAGTATATTTGATACATTCCTCCTGTTACGGGAGAAATATGCTCTTCTAAACGAATTAAATTGCCATTTTTATTTATCTCGGCGTCAATCGAACAGTTTTTTAGTATCATTTCAAGGTCTTTATTAATTGAATTCTTTTTAAGAGATGTTGTGAGCATTCTTTGTTCTATAGAGAGAGAATCAAGACCCCAGAAATTAGAACTTCCTTTTATTTCTAAAAGCATCGCAGCAACATCTGGGTCGCTACCGTCTGAGGGTAATACACTGTAATGACGGTAAATGTCTACATATTGTTCTTCTGTCGGTAAATTAGAGTGACTACAATATCTTGACGCACGAGCTAGAATTTGTTCTATTCTAGATTCGTTCCACCAAGGATCCGTGATATGTACTTGTTTTACATTTTTAAAAGATACACCTTCCATAACCGATCTTGTACCCAATATAATCTTTAATAGACTACCGTCAGCATTTTGTAAAGAATTAAAAGTGTTTCTGGCTCTGTTTATAAGAGTTCCATCTTTATCTTTTGCTTTTGTTTCTGAACTCCAAATGAAATATTTAAGTTTATCTGTTTTATCAGACCCAAATTTTCCTAGCCCACATGCTTCTAGAATTATACTTAGCGGCTCAACTCCATATGTAAGCCAATTTGAAAAGATAAAAACTGGACCAGGGGTATTTAAAGACAATTCTATTATATTAGCAAATTTAGTAGAAAACTGTTTGACGTATTCTATTGTATCGGCAACAGATGTAAACCTCTGCGAATTAATTCTTTCCTTAAAAAGTGCAAGAGATTTCTTTTTATCTTCCGATGTTTTATTTATTTCTGTGCCATGTTTAGGTAACGCAATATTACAATATTGCTGTGTAGTTACATACATTCCCGATACAACTTCTTCGGAGTCCGTGGTTATGTTCCCGAGTAGTAAATTTTCGTATGCATTGGCTTGATTCTGTCCATTTTCAAAGTTTTTATCCTTTGATACGTCAGATTTTAACGCTTCAATGTATTCTTGTTTGTGTTGCTGAGAAAATGCATGCTCCATTGTTATAATTCTCTTATAAGGATATGCATTTGGATTACCTCCCTTGAAGTATGAGATATATCCCGAGCATATATAACTCAATAGATCTTTGTTAATAACACATGAGTTCTCGGAAAGGAAGCCAACCCCTTCTTGTATTTGGCTACATGAATCGTCTTCTTCTCGGATTCCTATAAAATTTTTATAAAAGTCTGTTGCGGTTAGAGGGAAAGGTATTCTTGGTCGGAGTAAATTTACAGTAAGAGCAAGTTCATAAGGATTGTCGTAAACTGGTGTGGCAGACATAAGAGCCAATTTTAATTTTGGATGAAAGTAATACTTAATACAATTATACAATTTCTTATAAAATGTACCATCCGCAGAAACAAGTCTCTGAATTTCGTCGATAATAAGAAGACCGTTTTTATTGAATAAAGCCGAATCTTCTTTTAGTCTTTCACCGCGAGACATATTACCAGTTTTTTTATCAGTTCGATATATACTCTGTATAAAAGTTTGATGAGATACAATATCAAAAGTTCTCCTGATAGTGTCCCTTAATTTTTTTTGATAATCGTTGTACTTCTTTCTTTCAATATTAACCTTGTTCTGCTGATCTCTAAATTTTTTTTCTTCGGATGATGTACCAGTTTCTTCGATTTCTGCTAATTTGTCTTCTTCTCTGCGAAGAGCTCTCATCTTTGCGAGAAGCATAGCGTTGTTTTGTTGCGAGATGTAAAAGTCTCTATCTGTTTTGCCGCCGTTTTTAACTAGGCAAAATGAAGGACAAGAAAAGAACTTTCCATTTCTCATTTCTCCGGAAATTTCTTCATAGTATTGGTCAACTAGAGGAGCAGGCACAGCGAAAATAACTCTTTCATTAGTAGCATTTTTAAGAGCTTCTGCTATAACAATACTAGTACAAGATTTACCTGAACCAAGACCGTGAAAAATAAGAGTATTATTAAAATCAGTATTAGGACCCATAAGTTGTCCCATGAATTTTTGTTGAGGTCCCAAAGACATATCGGATGACTTACATATTTCATCATTGGATAAATTGATGTAATTTTCGCGGAACTCAAACGGAGATTCTTCTTGGAATGCTTCTGATGAATAATTAGTTCTGATAAAGTCTAACAATTTAGAATGTGTGTAAACACCCGGTTCGTTTAATTCTGGAAACTGTTTGTATACACATGACAATTTATATTTTTCAGTGTCTTCGGGATTGTCGTAATAATATTGTAAACAATCGCTCATTATTATAAATAGTTATATATTTATTTACAGTTATATATTTATTTTAAATATTTTATCGTCTCAATTTATACATTATTTAATTTGCGACGATAATTATTAATTATATTAGTCCATCAACGAACTCCCGAAAGTATACCACAACACCATCGAAATGATAAACCCAATTGTGAAACCGGCAGCGACAGTAGTTTTCTCATCTAACAAAAACGGCATCGCAATAAAGGGACCTATAAAGTATGTCAAAATGGCATAGAAGATCATTACACCAATGAGCATATTATTCTCGAGATGATACATTGTTTACGTATCGTAAACATTTTAATTTTAAGATTCTTTTTTCTCAAAAAATTGAAAAGATTTAATCAATTTTCGTCATATCGAATCTAAATGTTTACTTTTTTACTTTCTCATAAGTTTGGACGCGCCTCACCCGAAGAACATTCTGTTTTCTTCCTCGGGTCTAGGCGTTGGCATGCCTCATCCAAATCTTTGTTTCATATTAGGTTTCTTAGCAGATTTCTTCATTCGTTTATTAACAGGCTTCTTCATTCGTTTATTAACAGGCTTCTTCATTTGTCTTTTGATATCATTCATTAGTCTTTTTGCTGTTTTATAAACGTATCTGCCTTTTTTGTTCTTATACATAATACGAACTTTAAGTTTTTTAGCACGAAGTTGTAAATTTCTGAAGGCAGTTGCTCTTTTAATCAATTCGGGATGCGAAAGATATACCCGGCGTTTTCCTTGTTTTTTAGTAATTTTAATACCAACACTCTTAAGTTTAGTCATAATAGATTTATTTGACAAATTTTTAACTTTTTGTAATTTTTTAACTTTTGGTTTTTTCTTACCAAACATGGTTTGGTAGGGACCGTCGTACTCATCCGTAAAATTATACGCTCTCTTATAAGCAGTATACACTACCATAGAATATATGTAAGCTATATAAATCAAGTTCTGTACCCCTCCTAATTGGAAAACGTTTTTAATTTTATTTTTTTCAAGAAGTATAAACATACTTGCAACAAGTCTAGGATGTACGACCGCCTCCTCCGCACTTGAGTGTACTTCACTCGGATGCATAGTGTCTAAAAGTTCTAAAACGGAACCGTATGTTACATCAGCTAATAAGTTTATTATACCCACTCGCCCCAACGATGTTCTTGCGCCTAACATACTTACACCCATGGCGCGCATAATTTTTTGAATGTAGTAAGGGTGGAGCATATCACTTACTCTTCGCATATCACTTACTCTTCGCATAGATGATGGAGAGTCGGGCGCATCGACTTGGTCCCGTGTGGGGCTCCGCGCGGCACGCTCCTTCGTCCCAAAATTTGTTCTATTTCGTCTTTTGACTTTGGTACTGAGATTTTCTCTCTTGCCAAAATGATATGCAGGATTTTTATATAACATTTTTTTTAAAACGGCGATCGGGGGTTCTGAATCCGGTTTCATGTTCGCCAACGCATTGTTTATTTTTTCAGAAAGTATTTGTTGAGCCGATTTTTTTCCAGAGTTATTGTTTAAGATTTCGGCGGCGTCGTTGTCGGCGGTTGAGGTCTTGAACTTGCTCACGAGTTGGTTTTTAAGAATATCTAGCGGGTTCCCCTGGGTCTCGTATGTATGTATTACTCGTTCATGAAATAACCAATCCAAAATAGACGCGTGTAAAAATATAGCAATTAGTTCGCTTTCACCCCCTTTGTTTAATATGTCACATATCTCAGTGCATACGCTGTCTATAGTCAAGGCCATATTTTCCGCGAGGATGCGCTGTTCTGCAATTGACGGTAGCTGCTCTTTTTCCTCCGGTGTACCCTTATTTATGAGCACTTCCTCAAATTTTTTGCGGTCCTTGGTCGGCACAGGCGTCGGGTTCGACCCGACCGACACGCCCCCAGTTATATTGAATGATACTGAAAGCCCTGTCAATTCACTAACGTAATTTTGAATTTGCGTGTAATCATTTACAAACATATATTTGCTGCGCAAGCCAAACCGATTGACAAATTTAATAAATTCCCCTTGTCTTTTCTTTTGATTACAGCAGTGATGAGATTGTGCAAATTCATAACTAACAAGTTCGCTTGTATCAGATGTTCCTAAAAGATAAGAACCAGTTAAATAAGGTAATATATGTTCGCATTCTCTTTTTAATTCTTTTTCGCTTCTTGTTACTATTTGTTGGGTACATAACCAACAATTGTTACACCATGCATAACGATCCCACTGTCGTGGAGGCACCGTCGGCAAATTGGTCTTAGGATAGCCACGGCCTTCCCGTTTTGGTAAACAATTTTGGGACGAAGGATCTTCTTCGCTATGGTATAGACCAGCATTTTTACATTGCTGCTGATTCGGCTGCGTTGAAAACTGATCAAATATACTATTTTCTCGCAGTATTATCCTATCTAGTTTCCTTATTATCTCTTCGCGCGCGTCATTCGGGACATCAGGAAGAGCCATTTCCACATATTTTTGCACTGCTCCATTTTCTTTTAGTTTAACCATTGCAGCCTTAAAAAAAATTATCATCGCATTTCTATCCTGCGCAAGCCACTTCTTGTCCGGCGCTTTGAAACTTTTTAGTTTGTTTTTGTCAACATCCAATTGAAAAAACGTTCTAAGTGATGCTATATTAATTATATCACTTTCTATTTTAAATTTTTCTTTTATGTTGTTAACTGAAGCCATTTATTACTTGATAAATATTTTAATATAAATTGAAATTACATGTGCATCCAGGCAAGGTAGTACCGCATCTGTTCCGGTCTTTTAAGATCATTAAATTTAAAAAAAACATGAGATGAATCTGTCATATGCATAAGAATGTACTTAAAATTTATAAGATGAGAATCATCACATATGTAATGCGGATTTTCAATAATCATAATAGTGTTAAATATTCTTTGACTATGTAGCAATTTAAACACTCCTATGTATTTTGGACCATCATAATTACGACTTCCTTCTGGATAGAATCCAAGATAAAAGTATTCTTTTGATGTATAACTCGATGCTACGCTAAGCATATTGAGATAATCACGATAATAATGCTCATCAAAAAAGGGCGTAGATTCTTGAGAGATGTGCATAAGCCAAGAACTCGACCATCCCTCTGCATTCAAATGTGTAAGTAATTTAAGTTCTGAACTCCCGCCAAATTCTTCAAGAGAATTTATCAATGAATCGTCGCCCAAGTTTACGTAACCGTTTCTAGGGGTAAAATATGGTTTAATACATTTTGTATGCGCCGAAGCAACAAAAGAATTACACGAAGTAATCAACGATATCATCTACAATTTTATACAATACTGTATCTATTATTTTTTTAAACGGTTTCCAAAATAGTTAGTACTTTATTTATCGTAGGAATACAAACTCCAGTTTCCCTGGATACGGTTGATTTGCTGGGCGCCTTCAAACCTAAATCTTTTTTAATCACATACAACAGAATCCCAGCTGTTGCTGACTTAGGAGTCACTGAATCTAGTTTGTCTTTATACATTGTAAAATACTTATTGCATATTTCCGATGTTTTAAAAGGTAATTCTAATATACTGATATACTTGATGAATGAATCATTTTCTATTATGTCTATTTTTTCTTTTCCAAGATACCTGTACCTACTATTTTCCTCCATAATTTCGTGAAATATTTTCTCTCCCTTTAAAAACCCCTTTTGATTACCATCTACTAAGTTTATAATAGATTGTCTATCGCATGGAAGACTTTTATAAATACAAGCATAATAAAGACAAGATGCTATGAGACCATTTCTCACAGAAGCCCTCGTTAATTTTCCAGACTCCATACAGATATGCCACATGTCCTTAGCAATAGGTAATACACATACGTGAATTTTTAACTGAGTGCAGTAATTTTGAAACTTCTCTGAAATATTCCAGAATGTTTTCTGTTTGTGACTAAACGTCTGCTGATAATGTATTCTCATCATTAATGAGTTTTTATTAGCGAATCCGGGTATCGTTCCTCCTTTATCATAAGGGTTATCAGAAACATACGCATCACCTCTTTGTGATACATTAGATAAAGATCCATCGTCTTGTTTATAATTATTCCATTCACAAGATTCAAACATGTTGCTCAATACAACTATTCCACAATCTAAGCAGGTTTTACTACCTTGTTTAGTATCAGTCTGTAAATTTAAATGATGACAGTCGCATATTACATCTATAGTTTTATGATCTTTTTTAAGTTCTTCAAAGTCGTTCCAGATACTTTCAAATGATACCATGAATAATAATAATACAATAACAATACAATATATCGCTAAGATCTTAATAACCGTTAAAAAACGTAATTTTGCGCATCAAAAATATATAAAATACATTTATTAATTGTATAATATTATAATGAATAACGAAATATACATTCTCGATAGACCGTCTGTTAAGATAATTTTAAATAAGACATCTGAACTGTTTACAGTAAATTTATTATCCGATAATGGATACGACCAGGATGGATTTAATGAATTTTTACAATATTTCAAAAATACATGGAAACTTATTCACACTAGCAACGAAATTTTTAAATTATATATAAATCTAGAAACAGCTAAAGATAACGAATTACCCTTACCAGCATATATGAATTTATTGAAATGTATTACCGATGTAAACGACATTTTAAAGACTAACTGTCACTGTGTGTGTATTTTTACAAAAGACTGTTCTAAATGGCAAAACGCATACAATTTCATAACTAAACTCTGGAACCCAAAAGACCAGAGACCAATTCTTTTTACAGATAAAGAAGAAGATAAAACTTTATTTCTACAGAGCAATAAATTAATTACAAAAAAATACTAATATTAATACATAAATAATTGTATAAATATGTGTATTATGAAAATTGTATCTTGGAATGTTAATGGCATACGCTCTCGTATTTTCAATGAACTAATTTCAAGCAAACTTAAGAAAAATGACAAACTCTATCCCGTAGAGGGTAGTGCTATACATTCGCTCCTTAAACTCGACCCGGATATAATTTGTTTGCAGGAAACGCGCTGTTCTATAGCAAAGTCTGATATAATATCTATACCTGGATACAATATGTATTTCAATGAATCTAAACTAGACGGAGCAAGAGCAGCTGATAGATATTCGGGGACATGTATATTCTATAAAACGGGTATAAAGCCTACATTTGAAACACAGATTCCCGGATACGAAGATCTGGAAGGACGAATTATAATAATGAAATTTAATGACATTACACTAATTACTGTGTATGCTCCAAACTCTGGAACAAATTATGAGAACAAAATAAAATTCAACGATAAATTGCGCGACTTTCTTAACGTAACAGACGGTAAGGTAATTCTATGCGGAGATCTTAACGTAGCAAAAGAGACACATTTTGATCAAAGCAAATGTATACCCGGACCGGGAACATATCCACATGAACTTAAATTTATAGAAGATATAAAACGTTTAGATTTTATCGATACAATGAAATGCGACATTGTTTATACTTGGTGGGATCCGCGACAAGTAAAAGAAAATGGAATGTCTAGAACAAGAAACAGAAACAAAGGATGGAGACTTGATTATTTCTTTACTAAGAATATTAATCATAACTACAGTAAATGTTTGAAATATATAGGCGAAAATAATGAAGGAATTCCTCTTTCCAGTGATCATGCACCGGTCATTTTACATTGGGAGGAAGGGGATTGGGGGGAGCATGCGGCCCTGGGGAGTCATCTTGGCAGCACCGTGCAAAGCAACGACAGTTGCGAGAATGGCGATCATTAGATTAGCCCACCAGATCATACCAGTGAACCTGCTCTTGCCGCAAGTTCCAACACCGCAGCAACCATTCTCTTCGTGGGCCGAAGTTAGCTCATTCATACTTCCGAAAACCATCCACGAAACGATGGCCAAAAACATAGCATAAAGAACATTTCTCATATTTATTTATTTAATATAATAAAATATTTTTTTTTAAAAATTAATTAGTACATTACGATATGTGATTTTCCCAAAAATTCCTTAGGGAATAATTTTTATACTTCGTGTATTCTTCGTTTAGTTTGTCTCTCTTTGCTGTAAGTGTTTCGATTGTATCGCTTGAAAAGGAGTGAATTTTCATACCTATGAGATATTCATAAGAATCTGAGATTTTTGGATATCCACTCGATTTCAACTGATCGATTATTGAACTCAGCGTCTGTTTGAATACGACTACATTTTCGTCCATGATATCATTAACAAATCTTATCTTAGAATTTAGAGTAATTAGATCACTATTTAGTTTATTACAAATGTAATTTTGTCTTTTGATATAATAGTCATTTCTAATTCTCCAGAAATGGAAGATTATTTCTTCGGGAGATTCCATTTTAACTATTTCATTTTTCTCATTGAATACATACATGTTATTCGCCGATAGATGTGAAATAAGTTTCAGTTTCTTTAGAATTTCGTTGTTTTGAGTCCATTCAATTACATTCTCCAATGGACACTTGATAGTAAAATTTACATTTGTTTCTGTAGATTCATTTGTGTAGCCGAATATAATGCCTTCGGTCTCTAGTTTATCTAAATACGACTTGTAATCGTCTGTCCACGTTCCAATAGGAAGTTCAGTGATATTTATTGTGTTGCCATTTACTTTGAACTTTCCAGTGGTTATCCATTTATTCGTGTCGGTCTTTTTAATAGTACCGGAAAACCCTTTATACCACGGTGTCATTTCTGGAATATCTGCGTCCTCGTCCATCACTAAATCCATTAGCCTTTTTTTAATGTCTTCGGGATTGAAGCATGGTACATCACATGAGAAACCTGTGCCAATACCGCAAGCCCCGTTGATAAGAAGTAGAGGCAACGTTGGAACATAAAATGTAGGTTCAATTGAGTCTCCATCTTCTTCTATATAATCCAATACGGCATTGTCATCTTCATTGAAAAGTTTTTTGAATTCGTTTGAGAGGTGTGTGAAGATATACCTTGGACTGGAGGCGTCTTTGCCGCCGAGTAGTCTTGTCCCAAACTGTCCAACAGGTTCGAGTAGATTAATATTATTAGACCCCACAAAATTCTGCGCAAGAGAAACGATAGTGTCCATTAGGCTATTTTCGCCATGATGATAATTAGTTTTCTCAGATACATATCCGGACAATTGCGATACCTTTATCTCCGAGTATAAATTTCTCTTGATACAAGCATAAATAATCTTTCTTTGTGAGGGTTTCATCCCGTCAACAAGACTAGGAATGCTTCGAATGTTGTCACTGATAGAAAATAGCACAAGTTCTTTATCGATGAGATCCTTTACTGAAACATCTGATGAATTGTAATCAATGCTTTTTGGACATTTAATACTTTCTAGGATCCATTTTTTGCGTGCATCGGCTTCTGTCTTTGTAAAAGCCAAAATTAAAGACTTTGAGTCTGCTTCACTGTTTATTTTGTAATTAAGTGTTTTCATAGATCTAAAATACTCCTTAGCCTCTTGTTGAGTGCTTGTACCAAGACCCTTGTAATATTTTACTTTGAAATTAGAAACATTATTCGTCTTTTTCCAGTCTTTGTAGTCGTTGAGGTTGTAAAATGGGATTACTTGATTTCTTTTCGTGAGTTTAATTACAGGCGTAACCAAGGAACTGATGAAGTCTTCCCTGAGAAGTTCCGGCCAACCATGACTGATGAAATTTACAAGAAGACTTTTGATGTGAAAACCATCTGTATCGGCGTCAGTCATAATAAGAATTCTTCCGTATCTTAGGTCCGAAACAGATTTGTATTTTTTACCAGTTTGAAGACCTAGAATTTGTTTGATGTTATTTATTTCGGCATTTCCTGCCATTTGCGAATAAGTCGCTGTTCGTGTATTAAGTATCTTACCCTTGAGAGGGAAAGCGCCATAATAGTCTCTGCCGACAACTGAAAGTCCAGATACAGCAGTAGTCTTGGCTGAGTCTCCCTCTGTAAAGATAATAGTACACAACTTAGATTCTTTTGTTCCCGCCTTGTTGGCATCGTCTAATTTTGGAATGATAACCCTGTTAGTTTTCTTTCCGTCTGTTTTTGAAATATTTTTCTTTTCCTTGGCTTCCGCGAGAGCAATAATATTATCGATAATGCCAAGTTTTAGAACACTCTTGACGATGTCGTCTGTCAAATTAAATTTACTCCCGAAGTCTGATGCTTTGGTGATGTTCTTTTCCTTTGTTTGGGAAGAAAATGCTGGGTTTTCAATCTTACAGTTAATGAATACAAACAGATTTTCTCGAATGTAGTTTGGTTTGATAGTGATATTCTTGTGTTTTTCTTGAATGATTTCTGTTAGTTTTTTTATGAGAGGCATCATAACATGTTCTACGTGTGTCCCTCCGTCTGTTGTTGAAATTCCATTTACAAAGGAAATACATTTAAATTCGTTGCTTGGGCTAAACGCCACCTGCCACCTGTTTTGTTCCGATATTGTTCTCGGTGCAGTCTTTTTGTCTCCGATATACATAGAAATGTAATCAGAAAAGTCCTTGATATTTATTTTTTTACCATTGAGTTGAACAATTACACTATTCGGTGTAATTGCGCAGATGTCATACACTCGTTTATTCAATATGCAGATGGTATCACGGGACATCTCAGTGATTCCAAAACGAGCATAATCGGGTTTGAATGATATCTTAGTGTAATTAGCCTTTTTTGTATTGGTAATTACCGGCTTATTTTTTTTAGACATATTACATTCAAATGTCTGTATGTACTTTTTGCCAGAATGACACGTCTCGATTATGAATTCTGTTGAGAATACATTCACAAGTTTTGCTCCTAGACCATTGAGACCACCTGTAGTTCTTTTTTGTGCGTCGTCAAAGTTTGTTGATGTTAGCAAATTTCCAAAAATAAGTTCTGGAATGTAAATATTGTATTCTGGATGAATCTCAATCGGAATACCAGAATCATTGAATACGCTAATTTTTTCCTGTGAGATTTCAACTTTGAGGTTTTTAACTTCGGGATTTCTCTGAACTTCATCTGATGCGTTAGTTATAATTTCGTCAAAAAGTTTATATATTCCTGGGTTGTAATTACACATAGCAAAATGTAGTTTTTCCTCTTCAATTTTCCACGCTTCGGCGTTTACACATTTTATATCACCTAGGTACATACCAGGGCGAGCTAAAATGTGCTCGATCTGAGTGTACTTCTTGAATTTTTCCGCCATGTTAAATTATCTAGTTTAGATATATACTAATTTTTTAAACCGGATAATTTTTTGTAATTTTTGATATACAAACCCCTTTTGCGATTTTAAGAGTCCAGAGGCCGTAGATCGTCAATTTCATTTGATCACTTCTTAAGAACCAAATTTTATCTGAATTTTTGGAAAAAAAATATCCGGTATTATAAATGAGAAAAGATAAAGTAAAACTAGTTAAAATTACAAAGTTAAAGTCTGATGATAAAAACTATTCGGCTGACTTTGAAGTAACTAAAGCATCCGGTAAAGTTAGTAAAAAAAAGGTAAAATTTGGAGGAGCTGGAATGCCGAATTTTACAACTCATAAGGATACCGAGCGCAGAGAACATTATATTTCTCTTCATAAAAAAGATCTCAAAACTAGAGACCCAACAAGAGCTGGGTTTTTATCGATTTATATACTTTGGAATAAACCCTCCTTTTCAGAAGCTGTAAGCGATTATAAAAAACGTTTAAATTCATATAATAAAACGGGTAAATTTCCTACAAAAATTACCGGAAGTAAATTATTAAAATTTGGGACATCATTATCAAACATTCCATTTGAAGAAACAAGTTTAAATATATTACCACCAGATATTCAAAGAAAAATAGAAAAAGATGTAATAAAATCCAATTTAAGTGAAAAATTATTAAAAATGAATCTTAAAAATTTTTTAACTAAGGTTAGAGATGAAAATGTTAGTAAGAAAAAATTACCGTTGTATAAAGTATTAGATTTTACAGATACAAATACCATCATTTATCTAAAATTAGCAGCTAAAATATTAAAGAGAAGTGATTTTACACCAAATTCTCTGTGGTTAAAAGTTATTTTAAATTTATTAGATAAATTAAATTCTAGTGAAAACCCAAGGCTGACTGAAGACACTCCTATAGAAGTAATTGATCTAGTCTTAGATACAAGGCAGCAATTATTCGTATTTTTCAAAGAGGTATTTAATCTAAGTTTAGATTTTGATGAGGATGAACACGAGTGGTATGGAGGAACATATGAAAAGAGAAATGGATACGATCTTACTAATTCTGTTAAAAACGAACAGTTTATTAAATTAATTATAAATAATTAAACTATACGCTTTTTAAGTAAATGTAATGCTTGTCGGGTCTTCGAGACATTACCCAGTTTTACACCTTTGAACATTTAAAACGCCGGTTATGCGCGACATAAAGGACAACATTCTAAATATTTTTCATTCTCGCGTTTTTTATTTTTTTCATCATCCCAATTATTACATTCTTCAATCCATACTTGTGTTAATGGATATTCTTTTATAAAATTGTTAAACCATTGTAAATGACTAATCTCTCGAAGATTCCCAAATTCGTCTTCTCCTTCTTTCCAGTACTTATCTTCAATATCTTTCGGATAAGGAAATTTAGGTTCATTTTCGGTATCATCGTCACCATAATAACATCTTTCAAAACATTCAATACATAATGTATGTTCACAATTTGGTTGTGATATAGAACGTTTAACTTCTAAACATACAGGACATTCTATATTATCACTTATATCTAATATTCCTTTACCTGTTTTATATTCTTGTCCTTTCAATTTCCGAGTTCCAAACATCATATGACAATTTGTACATAAGTAATTTCCTTTACATTCAAACCACCATTTAGGTAAAACGTCTTCACATAATTCATAATTTTTACATTTAATTCCTCCTCCCTCTTCTTCAGTATATTGTTCGTCATATGCAATATTATTATTTTCGTATTCTGTATCTCTTTCCATATTTAATATAAATTATTAATTATTCTTTATATAAAAACCGGCGTTTTAAACGTTCAAATGTGTAAAAATAATTACAACACCCTTTCACGATTTCATATCGTCTATTAGTTTATTAATTTTTTCTGCGGTCATAACACCGCTGAAATTTCGAAGGTCTTTTTTGTATTTGGCGATTGTATAGGGAATGGTCTTAAAATCGTACTCTTCCATTACATTTTCAAACTCGTCGTTATCAAGATTCACATGATACAACATACTATTTGGAAAATTTACCAGGATTTTATCAAGTTCTTGACACGGGACACACCACTCTGTACCAAACTTAACAAATACAATTGTTTCTCCAAAGTCCATATTCATTAGATTCTTAAGAGCAGAATTGAATTTAACCGTTACTCCCATATACGACTATATCAATATTATGATATAAGATGTATTTATTTTATTTTTAAGTTGAATAATTTTATTTATTATATTACAAACTAAATAAATGGTGTTTTTAGACTTTTATACAGTTGATTTAACTATAATATTAATAATTTTACTTACTATGGGTATAACCTTCGCCGGAGGCAATTATATTGACCCAGAAGAGGAAAACATAGGAACATTCGGTAAATTTTTCGTTTCGTTTATATTAGGTTTATTATCAAGTGTAATTTATTCATATATTACATTAGAGAATGATATATTATTAAAAGGAAATTACTGGGACTAAATTGAATAATAAAATAATTTTTATAAATATACATGTCGATTAGCTTATCAAAGTTTAATCCAAAGAGAATAGAGGAAAGACGTACATCAGGTTCGGGACCTGCTACGTGTGTGTTTATAGGTAAGAGAGGAACAGGGAAAAGTACACTCGTGGCGGACGTTTTATATCATCTTCGTAAAATTAAAGCCGGTGTCGCTATATCTGCTACGGAAGACGGAAATGCTTTTTATTCGAGTTTCATACCAGATTTACTTATACATTCTGAATACAAGCCTGAAGTTGTTCAACAGGTAATCACGCGACAAAAAAAGACAATAAACGGGAAAGATGCAAAAAAGGACAATGATGTATTCTTATTGTTAGACGATTGTATGTATGATAAACGTATGATTAGAGATACAAATATTAGGGGCATATTTATGAACGGAAGACATTGGCGAATAACATTCATGCTAACAATGCAATACTGTATGGATTTGCCACCTGATCTTCGAACAAATATAGACTATGTTTTCATATTAAGAGAAAATATTATTCAAAATCAAGAGAAACTTTATAAGAATTTTTTTGGTATTTTTCCTCAATTTAGCGTTTTTCAGGATGTTTTAAATGCTTGTACCGAAGGGTATGATTGTCTTGTTCTTGATAATACTTCGAAAAGTAACAACATACAAGACTGTGTTTATTGGTATAGAGCAAAACCGGACAGAAAATTTAGAATAGGATCAAAGGAACTATGGAATTATTGCGATAAAAAGTACGATAAAAACAAAACAAAGGAAACGGCCGAAGAAGATCCTAAAAGGTTAAGAAAGAAAAATGCTGTAAGTGTTACAGTTAAAAAATTAAAGTAATAAATTACAATTTAAAGTAATAAATTACAATTTAAAGTAATAGATTACAATTTAAAGTAATAGATTATAATTTATATATACTCTTATATGGATAAGATAGATAAATTAAGATCTATACCGCAACACGAACAACGTTCTGATGCATGGTTCAAACAAAGAGAAGGAAAATTAACAAGTTCAGATGCCGGTACAGTACTTGGACTCAACCCTTATCAAAGACCACATGAAGTTCTTTTTAAGAAATGTGGACATGATCCAAAGCCTTTCGTAGGCAACGTCGCAACACTACATGGACAGAAATATGAAGATGAAGCAATTGATAAGTATTGTAAACTTACTGGACAAGATAATTTTGATTTTGGTCTTCTTGCTCATGAAGACGTTCACAATAATAAAGATTATTATTGGCTTGGCGGATCGCCAGATGGTGTTTCTATATCTAAAGATAGAACAAGTAAGCCTATTTTACTTGAGGTAAAGTGTCCATATAAGAGATGTATTAAATTTGGTTATATACCGGCTTATTATTATCCACAAGTACAATTAAATATGTTTATATGTAATCTAGAAGATGCCGATTTTATCGAATATAAACCACCAGATATCATGAATATAGTTAGAGTCAAAATTGATCACGAATGGTTAAATGAAAATTTACCCATACTTGAAAAATTCTGGAAAGAAGTCGAGTATTATCGCCAGAATGACATTAAATGTCATCCAAAATATAAGCCTCCTAAACCACCTAAGAGAATTATTGATTTGCGCGACACGGACGATTCAGACTTAGACTCGGAATGTATTCCTTCGGATTTAATTATCAGAGATACATAATTTTACAGAAAATATTTCAATTTAAAAACTTAGTGTATAATAATTTAAATTCCGAATGGGAATAAGAGGATTGAATAATCTTATTAAAAAGTATGCCCCTGATGCTATTTCAGAAAAGGATATCAGCCTTTATAAAGGCTCTAAAGTAGCAATTGATTGTAGTATATTATTGTATAAATTTAAATACGCATCGCGAGCGCCAAACTCACATATCATTGGCATAGCAAACAGGATAAAATATTACTTTATGAACGGAATTCTCCCTATATTTGTATTTGACGGCGTCCCCCCTGAGGCAAAAAAAAATGTACTCGTAAAACGTCAAGCTAATAAGGAAAGGATGTATACTCGTCTTGAACTTCTAAGAGAAAAAATTCCAGAAAACAATGAAGAAGAAAAACTTATAAAGGATGAAATAGAAAAAATTACCTCTCAGTTGATAGTAATAAAGAAAAAAGACATCGAAGAATGTAAAGAATTTCTGGAATTGTCCGGAATACCTTATTGTACTGCTCCAGAAGATGCCGAAAAATACTGTGCATTTTTGCAAAAAAACGGACTGGTTGATTATACAATAACAGACGATACTGATGCCACTACATTCGGCTGTAAAAAGATTCTAAAAACGGGTATATCGAGATATATCACGGAGATAGACACGGATATAATCCTTTTTAAATTTGATATGGATATGAATTCATTTATCGATTTTTGTATACTTTCAGGATGTGATTATACCGAACCGATTCCTCAGATAGGGCCAGTTACATCTTTTAATCTCATCCGAAAGCACAAACGTATTGAAGATATCCTTGATGTAATAAATAAAAAGTGTGATAATTTTGATTACGCAGTTTGCCGAAAGATATTTACAGAATTTGACTACACCGTTCCCGAAGAATTTACTAAAAAAAAGGCAGATAAAGAAAAAATTAATTTATTTTTAAAGGATAAAGAAATAAAAGAAAATATAATTTCTAAATTTATTAAAATTGTAATTTAAAAATTTTTTTTTTCTTTAGTATATATT
>Ga0209815_1000970_pt1 | contig 19961 bp, 17 predicted proteins | sample CoawatmetaG00DNA_FD_187507 | JGI IMG/M metagenome (GOLD analysis project Ga0209815, IMG submission 187507) | Marine microbial communities from the West Antarctic Peninsula - Coastal water metaG002-DNA (SPAdes) (version 2) | ecosystem: Environmental > Aquatic > Marine > Coastal ...
TTTTTCATAAATGGGAATGAAGAGTTCAGGGTACGAACTATAAAATTTAAAACTTTTCTTAAACTGGTCCTCAGTGATACCATGCTTTTGATAAACCTTTGCATAGTAATCCTCAATATCGTTTGTATCGCCTAATATTAAGGACCCATTCCTAGCTCCTTCAATGAGATGCACATCCACCAACAGAGGAATCATTTGATCAAATGAAACAACTGTTTTAGGAACCGTTTGCACCTTCTTACCACACTGAATAAACAGCATGACCGTTAGTACAATAAGTCCCAGTGTCTTTTTCATTTACGCCCTATTAAATATCAAGCGCTCGCCCAATTTACTATCGTCAAACTCTCCATCCTTAAAGGCAAGATGACCGCCAACAAAACTATGGGTCACTTTACTTTTAAAATGCGTCCCTTCAAATGGCGACCAACCACACTTATATAAAATATTGTCCTTAGTCACGCTCCAAGGCCGGTTAGGCTCTACCAAGACTATATCTGCGTGGAAACCTTCGCGAAGAAATCCACGTTCCTCTATGTTAAAAAGTATGGCAGGATTGTGACACATTTTCTCCACAACCTTTTCAATCGAGATGGTTCCATCATAAACTTTCTGCATCATCGCGGGCAGCGCATGCTGAACCATAGGGCCTCCAGAGGGCGCGTTACGATAATTTCCAGATTTCTCCTTAAGGGTATGCGGCGCATGGTCCGTTGCGATGACGTCAATACGATCATCCAACAGTGCTTTCCATAAACCCTCACGATCAGCTGCTGTTTTTACCGCCGGGTTCCATTTGATTAAACTCCCTTTTTCATCGTATTGTTTGTCATCAAACCACAAATGGTGAATACAAACTTCCGAGGTAATTCTCTTTTCTGATAACTGCTTTTTATTAGAGAATAGTGAAGTCTCTAAGGCGGTAGAGATGTGAAACACATGCAATCTACTGTTGTACTTTTTAGCAAGAGCTACTGCGGTGGATGAGCTAAGGAAGCAAGCCTGTTCGCTGCGAATCTTAGGGTGCATGTTCATTGGGATATGTTCTCCAAACTCCGCCTTTGCTAATTCTAAATTCGCCGTTATAGTGGCCTCATCCTCACAATGGGTAATCAGCTGATGATCTAACTGGAAAATTCCTTCTAGAGTTTTTTGCTGATCAACTAGCATGTTTCCTGTAGAGGAGCCCATGAATATTTTAATCCCTGCGACGTTGCGCTTACTTACCTTCTTTAGCTCTTCTAAGTTGTCGTTAGAAGCACCCATATTAAAGCTGTAATTTGCCAATGAGACTTGTGAGGCTCTGGTATATTTTTTCTCTAATTCCTCGATAGTAGTTGCTACAGGCTTGGTGTTTGGTTGCTCCATGTAGGAGGTGATCCCACCGGCTACCGCTGCACGACTTTCTGAATATATGTCACCTTTATGCGTAAGGCCAGGCTCCCTGAAATGGACCTGGTCATCGATGACTCCAGGCATGAGGTACTTGCCTTCCGCGTCGATGATGACCACGTTTCCGTTTTTCGGGCCTATGGTCGCATCTATCTTAGCAATCCGACCTTGTTCTATTAATAAATCACCTTCAAAAATTTCGCCTTCGTTAACGATGCGAGCATTCTTGATTAAGTAAGACTTTTGCATGTATTGGGTTTGGGTAGTGTTGTTATTCTTTGGTGAAGAAACTGCGCAGCTTGAGTTTCACCACACCAAAAATAGCTTCTTTAATGATGCCGCCAGACATTTTACTTTCGCCTTCTGTTCGATCCGTAAATATTACAGGAACTTCTACAAGAGTCATGCCCTTTCTCCATGATTTAAACTTCATTTCAATCTGAAAAGCATATCCGGCGAACTGAATTTTTGAAAAGTTAAACGACTCTAAAACTGCTCGTTTATAGCAAATGAATCCTGCGGTTGCATCCTGAACGGGCATGCCCGTAACAAATCGCACATAAACACTGGCGAAATAGGAAAGCAGAACACGACTCATGGGCCAATTCACAACATTTACTCCTGTAGCATATCTTGAGCCAATAGCAACATCTGCTCCAGTCATACAAGCCTCTAATAAGCGATACAGATCCATAGGGTCATGAGAGAAGTCACAATCCATTTCAAATATAAATTCGTATTTCCTTGCCAATGCCCAGTGAAACCCATGGATGTAGGCTGTGCCTAAACCCAGTTTTCCACTGCGTTCTTCAAGGTGAATTCTTCCATCAAATTCTGACATCTTCTCACGGACTACCTGAGCTGTTCCATCTGGAGAACCGTCGTCTACAATAAGTATATCAAACTTGGTTTCAAGGCCCATGACGGTATCCAACATCTTACTGATGTTTTCAATTTCGTTATACGTAGGTATGATGACGAGGGCTTTTGACATATCGACAAAGATAGCAAAGAAACCCCTAAATTAGTGGAATGAAATGGGACGTGTATACCGGTAAAAATTGGTGGAAAGCCGCCTTGATTACTTTTGGAGTAATCATTGGTATTGTATCCCTGTTTTACACCGAATCTTTTCTCAAAGAACTACGCCTAGAGGAAGAGCGTAAAATCAAGCTTTGGGCTAAAGCCGTTGAAGCTGTTTTCCTAGCTGACGATGACAGTAACCTCTCTTTTTATTCCCAAATTATTCAAGACAACAAAACCATACCCGTTATTCTGACGGATCAAGATGGTCAAATAATCGCTCACAGGAACCTAGATATTCCCGAGATAAATCCTAAGAAATACCTCGCTAAAAAGCTTGATGAATTCGATAATTCTGGACAGATGATCGAGAATACCTACATCGATGGAAAAACAAATTATTTATATTACAAAGGATCAAGTTTATTAACCAAGCTAAGGTGGTATCCACTGTTGTTACTGGGGGTGATTTCTATTTACATGCTCATTAGTTACATGGCATTTTCAAATGCTCGAAGAAGTGAACAAAACAAAGTTTGGACAGGTATGGCTAGGGAGACGGCACACCAAATAGGCACACCACTAAGCGCCTTGCTTGGCTGGATCGCTTATTTGAAGGAGCAGTATCCTACTGAAATGGCATTCAAAGAAATGGAACGTGATGTCGACCGGTTAAGTTCAATCACAGAGCGGTTTAGCAAAATTGGTTCTCATCCTGAACTCACGGATACAGACCTCAGCGGGACACTCCAACAAACAGTGGATTACCTGAGTACAAGAATGGGTAAAAAAGTGAGTTTCGAGCAAGACATCTCTTTAGAATTAAAAGCGAAGCACAACCCACAACTTATGAGTTGGGTGATCGAGAATTTAGTGAAAAACGCTACGGATGCAGTAGAAGGTCGTGGTGTCATCCGCTTAACTGCTGCTCCCCTTGAAGATTCGATCAACATTATTGTCCATGATTCCGGTAAAGGCATTCCATTAAAAATTCAACGCAATATTTTCAAGCCGGGGTTTACCACAAAAAATCGAGGTTGGGGTCTAGGCCTCAGTCTAGCCAGACGTATTATAGCAGAGTACCATAACGGGAGTATCGCACTAATTGAAAGTAGTTCTGAGAAGGGCACCACTTTTAAAATCGTTTTACCTGCTGCGTTATAATGATTCAAAACAGCCTCTACTTACATATCCCGTTTTGCAAGCAAGCTTGCCATTACTGTGATTTTCACTTCTCAACAAACCTTAAAACGAAAGAGAGTGTACTCGCTCAAATGCATCTAGAGCTCAAAAATAAAGCCTTACTAAGCCCTTGGAAGTCCGCGACGCTGAAAAGTGTTTATTTTGGCGGAGGCACCCCTAGCATTTTAGCGGCATCAGAATTAAAGGAACTGCTAGAGGCAATAAAATCGTTGTTTTCTTGTGCCCATGGTATGGAAGTAACCTTGGAAGCAAACCCAGACGATATTACCTTATATGGACTAAATTCTTGGTACGACATAGGTATAAACCGATTGAGCCTGGGTATTCAAAGCTTTCATGAGACGGAGTTGAAAGCCTGCAATAGAGCCCACGATTCTCATATGGCTCATTCAGCATTAGAAATGATCAATGCATCTGCATTTTCGAACTTTTCTATTGACCTCATTTATGGCATGATTGGTTCATCAATTACCTCCTGGAAAGAGAATTTAGACATGGCTTATTCCTATGCGCCGTCACACATCAGTTGTTACATACTTGCCGTCGAGAAGCGTACCGTGCTTGATAAACAAGTAAAAACAGGAAAGGTCACCCTACCTGCAGAGCAGATCGCTCTTCAGCAATTTGCAGACCTAAGAGATTGGGCAAAGGAGCATAATTACGAGCACTATGAGCTCTCTAACTTTAGTCAACCAGGCCGCCAAAGCATTCATAACACGCACTATTGGTCCTACCAACCCTATTTAGGAATTGGCCCAGGTGCTCATTCGTTTGATGGCGAGCAACGGTCATGGAACGTAAGTAATAATATTCGTTATGCACGCGGCGAAGCTGGTGACTATGAAAATCTATCCGTCCGAGAGAAACTCAATGAGCGTCTTATGGTTCGTCTACACACGAGCGATGGTTTTATCTTATCCAGGGATCTTGATCCATTAGGACTGGACCCTGACATGGAAGCGCGATTTACGTTTAACATGAACAACGCACTTGAACGGGATAAGATTATTGCAATACCTGGAGGGTTTAGGATTTCAGCACGTGATTGGATCGTCAGCGATCGAATCATTTCAGATTTATTTATTGAAGACTAATTAACCATGAAAGCACAAATCGTTATTAATGACCAAACGTATACTATTGATTTAAATCAACCATCGGCTGATCTGAGCATGGCGGTTAGCGATATAGCTCGAGCTTGGTATATCAACGCTCCTACATTTAAACCCGTAGTACTCGGAGATTGGAAGGGGTCTGTTGCCTTAGGTGGTGCTGTTAATTTTTTTAATGTTTCATTCAATCCGCATGCTCACGGGACACATACCGAAACTGCAGGACACATTACAAAGGAGCGCCACAGCATTAACTCGAATTTTAAAAATCCTTATACGAAATCTGTATTATTAACTGTAACTCCTATTCAGGGTGTAGTAACGTTTGATGATTTTCTGGTACAATGGGAAAGAGCATCCAGTAAACATTGGTTGGATCAAACGGAAAGTGTTATTCTCAGAACTGAACAACATGAGGGCAGTTTATTGCGGGAATACAGCAACACGGACTGGCCTTTTTTAGCCTCAGAAATAGGCTCGTTTCTTCGAAGTTCAGGAATTGATCACCTCATTATTGATCAGCCCAGTGTGGACCAAGAAGAAGACGGTGGAGCATTAGCTTGTCACCGCTCGTTTTGGGGGCCCACACCATTAGAATCTTTACACAGAACCATTACCGAGTTGGCCCATATCCCAATTGAAGTGCCTGATGGAGTTTATCTTTTAAACCTACAGGTTGCTCCGCTAGAAAATGATGCCGCACCATCGAGGCCTATCCTATATAGCCTTATTTAACGGATCTATTACTCATGGCTTTTCTACTTCTTGCATCTACTGCAGCAAGTGTCGCCATATTAACAATCTCTCGAACAGAAGCTCCGAGCTGGAGAACGTGTGCGCTTTTCTTAGTACCGATCAACATGGGTCCAATGGCCTCCGCTGCACCAAAACTTTGGAGCATTTTATACGTAATATTTCCTGCCGCAAGGTTTGGGAAAATGAACACATTTGGACGATGACCTACAAGGTCAGAGAACGGAAAACTCTCTTCCATTAATTCAGGACTCAAAGCAAAGTTTGCTTGAATTTCACCATCAACAATCAAGTCAGGGTGCTCCCTGCGTAAAATCGCACTAGCCTTGGCCATTTTAACCGCATCTGGTCCATTGCTTGATCCAAAATTAGAATAACTCAACAGGGCTACTTTTGGAGTAATGTTGGTTCTGCGAACCGTATCTGCCACATTAAGTACCATTTGAACCAAATCCTCCACCGTAGGGTCGAAATTAATAGTTGTGTCAGCAAAGAACATCGGACCTCTTTTTGTAAGTAGGATATACATCCCGGCAGCCTTGCTCACACCCTCAGTTGTGCCAATAGTTCTCAGGATTGGTCTAAGTGCCGTAGCATATTTCACGGTTAGTCCACTAATAAGTGCATCAGCCTTATCTTCTTTGAGCATCATATTACCGAAGTAATCTCTGGTCTTAACCTTTGATTTACACTCAGCAAGGGTCCACCCACGGCGTTTGCGTAACTCATACAATTTAAGCGCAAACTCTTCGCGCATCGCTCGTTCCTTAGATACATCAATAATCTGTACGCCTGATAACTCTAGCTGATACTCTTCTATAATCTCATGGATACGGTCTTCTGGACCTAGAAGAATGGGTATCGCTGTTCCACTACTCAGAAGTATCTCAGCTGCTTTTAAAATCCTGTATTGATCACCCTCGGTAAAGACAATTCTTTGCGGTTTAATAATCGCGTTTTCGTTCAGTAAACGGAGGAACTTATCATCACGACCAAGTCTGTCACTAAGCTCTCTATTATACGCCTTCCAATCGGTAATAGGGTTCTTTGCCACACCAGAGTCCATCGCTGCCTTTGCAACAGCAGGAGCTACGGTAGTTATTAACCTTGGATCAAATGGTTTTGGGATAATGTATGTTTTGCCAAAAGAGAGATTACTCTCGCCATAGGCAAGGTTCACCATCTCTGGAACCGGTTCTTTAGTCAATTCAGCAATGGCTCTAACTGCCGCTAGCTTCATCTCCTCGTTAATAGCTGTTGCTCGAACATCAAGCGCTCCACGAAAAATGAAGGGGAAACCCAATACATTATTCACCTGGTTTGGATTATCACTTCTACCAGTAGCCATAATAATATCCTCACGAGCCGACATGGCATCCTTGTAGATTATTTCGGGGTCGGGATTCGCTAAAGCAAATACAATGGGGTCAGGAGCCATACTCTTGACCATTTCTTTAGAGACCACACCTCCTTTTGACAAGCCAACGAAAACATCAGCACCTTCCATCACATCAGATAAACCGCATGCTTCGTGATGCTGCGCAAATAGAGCCTTCTCTGGAGTAAGGCTGTCTCTTGATGCTGTGATCAATCCTTTAGAGTCACACATGTATAAGTGCTCCGACCTCACTCCCAAAGCGAGGTATAGCTTCGCACAAGAAATCGCTGAGGCACCAGCGCCGTTGAAAACAACCTTGATTTCTGCAATATTTTTGTCTGCAATTTCAAGTGCATTGAGTAGTGCCGCTGAAGTAATGATTGCGGTACCGTGTTGGTCGTCATGCATGACTGGTATATCCAGCTCTTCCTTTAATCTTTTTTCAATGTAAAAGCAGTCTGGTGCCTTAATATCCTCAAGGTTAATGCCTCCAAAAGTAGGCGCGAGCGCTTTGACAGTATCGATAAACTTATCGGGATCAGCAGCATCCAACTCAAGGTCAAATACATCAATATCAGCAAATATTTTGAAAAGCACTCCCTTTCCTTCCATGACGGGTTTAGAAGCCTCAGGACCTATGTCCCCTAGCCCTAATACTGCAGTTCCATTTGTAATCACCGCAACTAAATTACCTTTGGCAGTGTACTTATATACATCTTCAGGATTCGCTGCTATTTCCATACAAGGCTCCGCCACTCCAGGTGAATAAGCTATACTTAAATCTCTTTGAGAGTTAGACGGCTTTGTAGGAACTACCTCGATTTTACCAGGTTTAGGATACTGGTGGTAATGAAGAGTATCTTTTTTCTTTATTGATCTGCTACTCATAATGAGTTGATTTTTTAGTACAGAAATGTATTAAATGGGAACCTTGTCGCATGAATTTCAGCAGTCACCCTGTAAAGGGTACGGCGTAATTCATCAATATTGCTTTTGTCTTGGGCAGAGATAAAAACGGCCCTCTCGCCAATTTTATTCATCCAACTTCGCTTCCAATGCTCTAAATCATAATTTCTAGAAGTCAATTCTAAATCAAACTCATGGGCCTCTTCAAAGGTATATGCGTCAATTTTATTAAAGACCATGATGGTTGGTTTATCCAAACTATCGATCTCTTGTAAAATAGTGTTTACGCTTTCTATATGGTCCATGAAATTAGGGTGACTTATATCCACTACATGTAAAAGCACATCGGATTCTCTCACCTCATCTAGGGTCGATTTAAAGCTCTCTACAAGCTGGGTAGGAAGTTTTCGGATAAAACCAACTGTATCTGTCAGCAGCAAAGGCAAATTATCGATGTTGATCTTTCTAACGGTTGTATCCAGTGTTGCAAAAAGTTTATTCTCCGCTAATACATCTGTTTTACACAACAGGTTCAGCAAAGTACTTTTCCCAACATTTGTATACCCTACAATAGACACCCTGCTCAGCTTACCTCTGTTGCCTCTTTGAGTGCTCATTTGTAAGTCAATCTTCTCGAGTTTCTTCTTCAACAGAACAATTTTCTGCTGAATAATTCTTCTATCTGTTTCAATCTGAGTTTCTCCTGGACCACGCATCCCTATTCCACCTTTTTGGCGCTCAAGGTGAGTCCATAATCTCGTCAAGCGAGGTAGAAGGTATTGTAACTGGGCCAATTCCACCTGTGTCCGAGCATAGGATGTTTGCGCTCTTGCCGCGAAAATATCAAGAATCAGATTAGTTCGATCCATCACCTTGACGCCAACGAGTGCCTCAATATTCTTAAGCTGTGAAGGTGTAAGTTCATCATCAAAGACGACCATGTCTATGTCCTCGGCCTTAACATACCCAGTAATTTCCTCCATTTTCCCTGTTCCCAGGAAAGTCTTTGGATTCGCTTTAGTAAGTTTTTGAGTAAACGTATGTACCGTATCCGCTCCTGCGGTTTCAGCTAAAAAGCGAAGTTCTTCAAGATATTCGAACGTCTTTTCCTCATCTTGTAACTGGTGGATCACCGCTATAAGGATACAACGTTCTCTTTTAGGCGCTTTCTTAGTTTTAAGCTCTAACATATAGTTATATAAGGATTATGCTCCTTGTAGAAATTCTGCCCAAGGAAATCTCGTAGCTATCAATAAAAGACCAATACCAAACCATATCACTATGTGCTTCGATTTATCATTATCCTGATGGCTGCGCTTACTTTTCGCGTTTCCTACAGTCACTAATGCCGCGCCAATCAACATGGTTGTAGGGTGCTCAATGTATTTAAAACGCAAGACAGCGTCTCCCATTACACTTCCCATATCCTGAAACATGTCTAGATTAAAACCAATTAACATCACTAGACCTACGGTTACCTGAATGTGAGTCAGTATTAGAGTGATTTTATTCTGTCTCAACAAACTAGCAGTAAATTGTTTATCTGATTTCCAAACTAAAAAGTTCTGAACTATGACCACTAACATTAGTAATAGCCACAAAAATGGCATCCAGTGGTGGAGGTGAAGTAATCCTGTGTACATCTAATCGTATTTTAGACAAAGTTACAAAGGGCATATTTAGCAACAGCATTATGAAAAAATTCCTTCTAGCATCTCTATTCGCTATTATCGCGGTCACTGCAGCCGCGACGTTACTACTCTTTTCCGTCCAGGATACGTTCCAAACTGGTGTCACCGCGAAAAATCCTGAGATTAATGACGCCTCAGAGCTACGGCTGGCCCATGCCCTTACCTTTAAAACAATATCACAGGTCCCGGAAATGATAGATAGCAGTGCCTTTGATGGCTTGCTGGCACAATTAAACAACGACTATCCTTACCTATGGGCTACTGCGGAAGTTGATACTTTTGGACAATACACGCTGCTCATCCAACTAAAAGGATCCTCAAGTAAAGCTCAAAACTATTTATTTATTTCTCACGTTGACGTAGTGCCCGTCGATCAAAGAAGTCTCAAGCAATGGGATTGGGGACCTTTCAAAGGCGCAGTCGAAAACGGCTACATCTATGGTAGAGGATCTCTAGATGATAAAAGCTCTGCCCTGGGCACTTTAGAAGCCTTAGAGTCTATGCTAAAGACTGGTTGGGCGCCCAAAAACAATCTTTATTTTTCTCTAGGGCAAGATGAGGAAATCGGCGGCAGCGGCGGCGCTCGTTTAGTCGCTGAATATTGCCGAGATAAAAACCTATTCTTCGAAGCCATATTAGACGAGGGTGGGGTCATTTTAAAAGGGAGTATTCCTGGACTAAGGAATAAAACTGTCGCGTTAATAGGGATCGCAGAAAAAGGATACCTCTCCGTAGAAGTGAATTTTAATCTCGCCGGTGGTCACAGTAGCATGCCTGAACGCGAAAACGCGATTGCCAAGGCCGCAGAGTTTGTAACCTACATTCAAAGCGCTAAAGTCTTCCATGCACAATTTTCAGATCCGGTAGAAGATTTCATTACCCATCTTAGTCCCGAGATGTCTTTAGGAATGAAAACTATTTTTGCCCTCAGACCTTTGACTAATTCGATTATTCTTGCCTCCTATCAAAAATCAAATACGGGAAGGGCACTAACTAATAATACAGCGATCGCAACGATGATCAGTGCCGGAATAAAAGACAACGTTGTTCCCGCTAATGCAAGGGTAGTTTGTAATACGCGTATTCTACCAGGCACAACGCAAGCAGATATTGTACGGGCCTATGAGCTAGCTGCTGCAAAATTTGGAGGAATCGTTACAAGGTACCAACATTCCGGTAGTGAGGCCACAGCAACCTCGTCATCTAAATCTCAGGCATTTATCGCCATCGGAAGAAGTATCACTCAAACCTTTCCAGAGGCGTTAGTCAGTCCTTATTTAACCATAGGAGGTACAGATTCTAAAAACTTCTCAGGGCTTTCAAAGAATACCTATCGATTTTTACCCGTTGAACTGCAACCAGATGAATTGTCTTCCATTCATGGGACGAATGAACGCATCAGTGTAGAAGGTTATCATAACCTTATATCTTTTTACCAGCGCATCATTCTAGCATTTGGTGCTTTGCCAAACTAAAGAAAAAGACAAAAAAAATCCTCCGAACGTTATGCGTTCGGAGGATTTTTATCATTTCTATTTTAAAATTCTATTGGATCATCAAAAAGAACTCTTCTAAATTCTCTCCATTATTAAAGAAGTGAACGTTCGAAGGAAATTCTTCACCGTTGGAAGTTTTGAAGACGCCATTAAAGTCAAAAGATTGACCGTCAGTATGGCCTTCTATTGTTTCAAATAAACCGCTAAAATCTTCTTGTTTAACTTCCATCGTAAGGGTAGCTCTTCCACTTTCTGAATCAACGGTTAATAATGTCGCCATTGCTGCTCCTGAATACAGAGGACCTTCTACGGTTAACTTCTGGTTCTTCATTTCGAAGGCCTGATTAGCTAACATTGCAGTGTTTTCGATATTGTCCGCATGTGCATTTGAATCTTCTTCATGGCCGTCACCTAAAATTGGTGCAATCACTAAGCCAACTAAACAAGTAAGTTTAATCAAAATATTCATGGATGGACCTGAAGTATCCTTGAAAGGATCACCTACTGTATCGCCAGTTACCGCAGCTTTATGAGCCTCAGAACCTTTGTAAGTCATTTCACCATCAATCATCACACCCGCTTCAAATGACTTTTTAGCATTATCCCATGCACCACCAGCGTTATTTTGGAAAATTGCCCAAAGAACACCTGATACAGTAACACCTGCCATGTATCCACCTAGCATCTCTGCCGAGTCTTGACTTGAGTAACCGAACAACATTGGCAAGAAAGCAACGACTAAAGGAAAAGCGATAGTCATAGCACCAGGCAACATCATTTCTCTTAAGGATGCTTTTGTGGAAATCGCAACACACTTGTCATACTCAGGCTCTGCCTTGTACTCCATAATACCTGGGATTTCCTTGAATTGGCGGCGTACTTCTTTTACCATTTCCATAGCTGCTTTACCTACCGCATTCATTGCTAAGGCAGAAAATACAACTGGTACCATACCACCTACAAACAACATGGCAAGTACAGGAGCTTTAAAAATGTTAATACCATCAATACCGGTAAAAGTTACAAAGGCTGCGAACAACGCCAAAGCAGTAAGTGCTGCAGACGCAATAGCAAATCCTTTACCTATAGCAGCTGTTGTATTCCCTACAGCATCTAAAATATCTGTACGCTCACGAACCTCATCTGGTAAGTCGCTCATCTCTGCGATACCTCCAGCGTTATCCGCAATAGGTCCAAATGCATCTATAGCCAATTGCATTGCTGTAGTTGCCATCATTGCTGATGCGGCAATTGCTACACCGTAAAACCCTGCAAATGCATACGAAGACCATATAGCTGCTGCAAAAAGAAGGATAGGTGCAAACGTAGAAATCATACCTACGCCTAAGCCTGCAATAATATTTGTTCCTGCACCTGTTGCAGATTTTTGAACAATGTCGAGAATTGGTTTCTTACCCAATCCCGTATAGTACTCCGTGAAGTAAGATATTAAAGCACCTACAACTAATCCAACCATAACCGCACCAAAAACAGCCATTTGAGTCACCTCTTTATAGCCCTCTGGATTACTAGCAGTACCCTCTCCGAAGAACGTCATGTGAAGCGTCTCAGGCAAAAGCATTTTAATCAACACGTAAGACCCAATTGCTGTTAAAACAATAGAAATCCAGTTACCCATATTCAATGCGCGCTGAACCTCTGGCTCTTTCGCGCTATTGTCCTTGATACGAATGAATAAAGTACCGATGATTGAGAATATAATTCCTACTCCTGCTATCATTAAGGGTAGCATTATAGGGCCTAGGTTTTCTAAAAAGTCTTTCCCTGCACCGTAATTATAGTGATCGTTAATGACGTAGTTACCCAATACCATTGACGCTAGTACAGTAGCTACATAAGAACCAAATAAATCAGCTCCCATTCCGGCTACATCACCTACATTATCACCAACATTATCTGCGATAGTTGCAGGATTACGTATATCATCTTCTGGAATACCTGCTTCAACCTTTCCTACAAGATCTGCGCCCACATCCGCAGCTTTGGTATAAATACCTCCACCAACACGTGCAAACAAGGCAATGGATTCAGCTCCTAAAGAGAATCCAGCTAAAGCTTCCAAAACGACCGTCATTTGCCCATAGAATTCCGCTTCGCCACCTGTGACAAACCAATTCATGAGAATTATAAAAAGTACACTGAGTCCAAAAACTGCCATACCAGCAACCCCTAGGCCCATCACAGTACCACCACGGAAAGAAACTTTCAAGGCCTGAGGTAACGACGTACGGGCAGCGTGGGTAGTTCTAAGGTTAGTATCAGTTGCGATACGCATTCCAAGATTTCCTGCCACTGCAGAGAATACGGCACCTATAACAAATGCAACAACTATAAACCAGTGTGTTGAGGGTACTATGGAAGAAACTACTCCTAATAATATACCCGCGATCACAACAAAAATTGCTAAAATGCGGTATTCTGCATTTAAGAATGCCAAGGCACCCTCTTTAATATATTTGGCAATTTTTGCCATTTTTTCTGTTCCCTTATCCTGCTTAAGTACCCAATTGCGGAGCACGAACATGTAAATAAGTCCAACGATACCAAACATGGGTACCAAGTAAATTAGATTTTCCATTTTGTCTTAAACTATGGTTTGATTTAATATAATCAGCCCTTCCCACATTCGTGGAAAGGGCTGCAAATATAAGCGATTGAGTTGTTATTGTGCAAAGCCAATAAAAACTGCCTAATTATTTAATATACATCACTGATTTAACAGCATCTAAAACCTGCTCAAGTTGCGGCAACCAAACTTTTAATAAGGTTGGAGAATAAGGAGCGGGCGTATCTAATGTAGTGATACGCTTGATAGGAGCGTCTAAATAGTCAAACGCCTCTTGCTGAACTTTATATGTGATTTCAGTCGCTATGGAGCCTAAAGGCCAAGCCTCTTCAAGACAAACCAATCGATTGGTTTTCTTAACACTCTCTATGACCGTTGCGTAGTCGATTGGACGTACTGTGCGAAGATCAATAATCTCGCATGAAATACCCTCTTTCGCTAAAATGTCAGCAGCTTCAAAAGCAATCTTGATGATCTTACCAAAGGAAACTATAGTTACATCCGTTCCTTTGCGCTTCACATCAGCTACTCCAATAGGAAGTAAGTATTCACCCTCCGGTACCTCACCTTTATCTGCATACATCTGCTCACTTTCCATGAAGATTACAGGATCATTATCGCGAATGGCACTTTTTAAAAGACCCTTACAATCATAAGGGGTGGAAGGAACAATCACTTTTAGTCCGGGACAGTTCGCAAACCAACTTTCGAAAGATTGGCTGTGCGTAGCTCCAAGTTGACCGGCGGAACCCGTAGGACCCCTAAATACGATGGGAACATTGATTTGGCCACCAGACATCTGCTTCATTTTAGCAGCATTATTGATGATTTGATCAATGGCAACCATAGAAAAATTGAATGTCATAAACTCCACAATAGGGCGAAGTCCATTCATTGCAGCACCGGTTGAGATGCCTGCAAAACCAAGCTCAGCTATAGGCGTATCTATCACACGCTTCGCTCCAAACTCGTCCAACATTCCTTTTGAAGCCTTGTAGGCACCATTGTATTCGGCAACTTCTTCTCCCATCAAAAAGATGGTTTCGTCGCGTCTCATTTCTTCACTCATGGCCTCGCAAACGGCCTCTCTAAACTGTATAGTTTTCATAGTAAAAGATGTGTCAGGACGGCAAATATAAGATGCATTGAGGAGGTATGCCTATTTTAATATGACGAGAAATTAATTTCCTAACATTTTCAATCAATCACTCAAAGAACACCTACAGTCACTACAAAGTTTTCAAGGATTGTGAAGTGGTATTGTTGAATTGGTAATTCTTAACTTTTTAGAACGATTTAACTTGGAAATATTATGCGTGCATAGTAAATTAGTAGCAGTTTAAAACCTTGATAACATGAATACCCTAGTTTGTATCAGTCATGTACCAGATACTACGGCAAAAATCAACTTTACCAGTGATGGCCATAGTTTAGATGCCACCGGTGTCCAATTCGTCATAAATCCTTATGATGAATTTGGTCTCACCAAAGCATTGCATTTAAAAGAATCGCTAGGCGGAACAATCACCGTATTAAACGTTGGCGGTCCTGAAACTGAGCCCACCTTGCGCAAGGCTTTAGCCATAGGCGCTGATCAAGCAGTAAGAATAGATGCCATCCCCTCGGACGCAATCACAGTAGCCCAAAACATTAAGAACCACATCTCGGCAAATTCTTACGATCTGATCATCTGTGGACAAGAAAGCATAGATTATAACGGACAGCAAGTGCCCGCAATGATCGCAGCTTTACTCCAATTACCATTCACAAATGCTTGTGTTGGATTAGACCTCAGCGGCTCTGAGGCAACAACAAAAGCGGAAATTGACGGCGGCCACGCAACCTTTAAAGCCACTTTACCTATGGTTATTGGGGGTAAAAAGGGTATAGTCGAAGAGAAAGACCTTCGTATTCCTAACATGAGGGGTATTATGTCCGCCCGCTCAAAACCATTAAAAATAGAGATGGCTGTTGAAGGTGTTGCTCCCACTAAAGCGGTTTCGTTCGACAAACCCGTAGTGAAAACTGCGGTGAGAATGATTGACCCAGAGAATGTGGAAGAATTAGTCAGATTGTTACATGAAGAGGCGAAAGCCATTTAACTGTTAATTAGCTATGTCAATATTTGTTTATGTAGAGGATTGGAATGGTGCCTATAAAAAATCCTCTTTTGAGGCGGTTTCCTATGCTAGGATTTGGGCCAATTCTTTAAATACTTCGGTCACTGCACTTACAAGTTCTGTGGTTTCCAATCCATCAGTTTTGGGAGAATATGGTGCAGACCAGGTACTAACGTTTGAAATAGCAAAGACAGGATTTGGTCTTGCGCAACAGCTTCAAGCGCTCATTCAAAATGCTTCAGGCGTTGTGATTTCCGGTACAAATTTCGGAAAATCTGTTGCGCCCGCTTTTACTGCACTCAGTTCCGGTGCATTAAGTAGTAATACCACCTCTACCCCAATAACTATCTCGCCTTTGACGGTTAAGCGAGGTGCCTTTTCTTCAAAGGGCATTGAGACCATTGAGCTGTCGAGCGAAATGCCAATTATTTGCTTCGTTCCGAACAGTATTGGTGTACAAGAATTCCCTACTGCATGTACCGTCACTGAAACACAGGCAGAAGGCAATGATCTTTTAAGTGTCGAAGAAATAACCATAGCCTCCGGTAAAATCGCACTTCCGGAAGCAGACGTAGTAGTCAGTGCTGGACGTGGATTAAAAGGACCTGAGCATTGGGGTATGATAGAAGCGTTGGCAGATGTTTTAGGCGCTGCAACAGCTTGTTCAAAACCAGTCAGTGATATTGGATGGCGTCCACATAACGAACACGTAGGGCAAACCGGTATTCAAGTCAACCCTAATCTGTATATTGCTATCGGAATTTCTGGCGCCATACAGCACCTTGCTGGGGTAAGCGCATCAAAAACGATCGTAGTCGTAAACACAGATCCTGAAGCACCATTCTTCAAAGCTGCAGACTACGGAATTGTCGGCGATGCCTTTCAGGTGGTCCCTAAGTTAGTGGACACCTTGCGCGCCTTCAAGGCTGATCAATAATGCATGAAATAGAAATCACTGTAAAAGGATTATCGTACAGTCAAGGTAAGTCAGGAGCTTACGCACTTATCCTAGCCGAAAAGGAAGGACAAGGTCGTAAGCTTCCTGTTGTTATAGGCGGTGCGGAAGCCCAGAGCATTGCAGTCGCGATGGAAAAGTCGGTCGCACCACCACGTCCTATGACCCATGACACTTGGCATAATATGCTGAACGAGATGAAGGTCACAGTGACTAAAGTGGTAATACATCGCTTAGTAAACGGAGTCTTTTTCGCATCTATTTATAGTTTAACGGAGGGTGGTGTCGAGATGACTTTTGACTCAAGGCCTTCAGATGCAGTCGCCTTAGCAGTCCGCATTCCATGTCCTATATTCGCAACAAACGATATTCTAGAACAAGCAGGAATTAATGACCAAGAAGAAAAATCTGCAGACATTGACGATTCAATGATGACAGACAGCGACGAGTCATTGACTCAGGACAGTCCCTCATTAGAAGATCTAGAAAACGACTTGAATGAAGCCGTAGAAAACGAAGACTACGAACGCGCAGCTCAACTAAGAGATAAAATAGATAAACTGACATGATAATCCTACGTACTTTATTAGGTATAGCCGTACTAACGGCAATACTATGGCTTTTCAGTTCAAACAAAAAAGCCATTAATTGGTGGACGGTAATCAAAGGCTTAGGACTTCAATTTCTTTTAGCCGTTGCGGTACTTAAAGTTCCTGGGTTCTCCTGGGCGTTTGACAAGTTTAGTGTTGCTGCCGTAACCGTTTTAGATTTTACTAGAGAAGGTTCAGAGTTTTTGTTTGGCGGGCTTGTTACTAATACGGAAAGTTACGGTTACCTATTTGCATTCCAAGTATTGCCTACCATCATCTTTTTCTCAGCATTAACTTCACTACTCTATTACTTTGGTATCCTTCAAAAGGTTGTGAAAGGGATGGCTTGGGTAATGCGAAAAACATTAAATCTCTCTGGCGCCGAGTCATTAGCTGCCGCTGGAAATATATTTATAGGACAAACTGAAGCACCACTACTCGTAAAGCCTTACATCGAAAAGATGACTCGATCAGAGCTTTTATGTTTAATGAGTGGTGGTATGGCCACTATCGCAGGTGGAGTACTAGCAGCCTATATTGGCTATTTAGGAGGTGCTAACGAAGCAGATAAAATAGAGTTTGCTAAACACCTTATTATAGCATCCGTACTTAGCGCTCCAGCCGCTATAATTAGTGCTAAAATATTACTTCCTGAGACCGAAAAAGTGAGAGATGTAGCTGAAATTAGTAAACAATCTATGGGTGCTAACGCCCTCGACGCAATTTCTAACGGAACTACACAAGGTGTAAAGCTAGCGGTAAATGTAGGCGCGATGTTACTCGTATTTGTGGCACTTGTTTATGGCGCTAATTACATGATAGTGAACACCCTGGGTGAATGGACCGGACTAAACGCCTGGACGAATAATGTTACTAATGGTCAGTTTGATTCTTTCTCATTACAATTTATCTTAGGCTCCATACTAAGTCCTGTTGCATGGCTGTTGGGAGTACCATCTGGAGACATCATGCTTGTAGGCCAGTTGTTAGGAGAGAAAACTATTCTGAATGAGTTTTACGCATATGTAAGTCTAACAGAGATGCGCAACGAGGGTCTTTTTGAGTCAAAACGCTCCGTAGTACTCGCCACTTATATGCTTTGCGGCTTTGCTAATATTTCTAGTATCGGAATACAAATTGGAGGGATCGGTGTACTTGCACCTTCCAGAAGAAAGGAATTAAGTGAGCTTGGTGTTAAAGCATTAATTGCAGGTACAATGGCCTCTCTTTATACCGCAGGAATAATAGGACTTTTACTATAAGACATGACGTTAATAGATAAGGTTATTTTAGGTGTAGATCCGGGTACCGTTGTAATGGGGTATAGTATCATACATATTGTTAATGGCGAGATCAAGCCAATTACATTAGATGTTCTGAAGTTCAATTCCAAGCTAGATCATTATACCCGATTAGCATCTATATTTAACGAGCTCAGTAAAGTTGTAGAGCTCTATAAACCAGATGAAATGGCGCTAGAAGCACCATTTTTCGGTAAGAACGTACAGTCCATGCTAAAGCTAGGACGAGCTCAAGGCGTATGCATGGCAACCGCATTATCTAAGCAAATACCCGTATTTGAGTACAGCCCAAGGTTAATAAAAAAAAGTATAGTAGGCAACGGAAATGCCAGTAAAGAACAGGTTAGTAGTATGCTGCAGGCAATGTATCCCGGCGTTGAACATAAATATCTAGATGCTTCTGATGCATTAGCTGTAGCCATTTGTCACCACCATCAGAACTCAGGTCTGCCTTCTCCAAAACATGGAGCCGGAAAAAAATCCACCACTAAAGGAAAAAGTGCAGGATGGTCAACGTTTATTCAACAGAATCCAGAGCGTCTGAAATAGTCGAGGCCAGTTCTAGCATCTCAGCTTGAGTAAAGTTTAGATGCTCATTGGTAAAGCTTAATTCGCTTTCGGTATTTATCGGGACCAAATGAATATGAGCATGGGGGACTTCCATTCCTAATACTATAGAACCTACGCGTTTACATTTTACAGATTGCTTTAAAGCTTTAGCCACTCTTTGAGAAAAACTCATCAAACTGTCGTAAGCCTCCTTAGGAAGTTCATACAACTCGTCGACTTCCACTTTAGGCACACAAAGTAGATGACCTCTCTGTAAGGGACGAATATCTAAAAACGCAATATTTGAGTGGTCTTCTGCCACTTTGTAGCATGGTATTTCACCCTGGATGATTTTTGTGAAAACGCTCGACATTATCTTAATTTTAGGCAGTGGTGATCTCTAGCACCTCAAAACTCATCACACCTCTTGGAACTTCAATCTCTGCGACCTCACCTATCTTCTTTCCCAGAAGACCCTTACCGATGGGACTGCTCACAGATATTTTATTCTGTTTAATGTCAGCCTCTTTTTCAGCAACTAAACTGTAGGTCACCGTAGCGCCGTTTAAAGCATTTTTGATTTTAACCTTGGTAAGAACACCTACTTTAGATAGGTCAATATTCTCCTCGTTTAGAACGCGGGCATTCGCTAATGCATCTTCGAGTTTAGATATCTTCATCTCAAGCATACCCTGTGCCTCCTTGGCTGCATCATATTCTGCATTCTCACTCAAATCCCCCTTGTCGCGGGCTTCCCCGATTTGGTTTGATATTGACAAACGCTCTGTAGACTTCATATAGTCTAACTCTTCGCGAAGCTTTTTCAAGCCTTCTGCTGTATAGTAATTTATTAGTGACATAGAATTGTGTATTGACAACAAAAGAGGCCCACCGGGCCTCTTTTG
>Ga0209815_1000972_pt1 | contig 19922 bp, 14 predicted proteins | sample CoawatmetaG00DNA_FD_187507 | JGI IMG/M metagenome (GOLD analysis project Ga0209815, IMG submission 187507) | Marine microbial communities from the West Antarctic Peninsula - Coastal water metaG002-DNA (SPAdes) (version 2) | ecosystem: Environmental > Aquatic > Marine > Coastal ...
GCCTCCATGTCCATACCTTTGGTGGTAATGTCCTTAAACCTTTGTTCTACAAGAGTGTTTAGAACTTCGTTTGGATCAACTTCAGAGTTAGGATTTCTTGCCTGCTCCCTTGAGATAGCCCTTTTGTGAAGAGAACTGCCTGAGAGTTGATTTCTAATAAAGTTCTTTCCTTTTTGTATAACCTCTAAAGAAGTAGGTCCTTTCCAGTTTTTTTGATCGTAGGTTTTGTAAGATCTAGTCAGGTACTCCCCCATGTTTTTTAAAATGCTTTCTTTAGTGTCAGCTTTTACAAACCCGTTATCTACAAGCTGTCTAGATAGAGCGTCAATTTGAGACCTCATGTTGTAGGCTACGTCTTGAAGGTCTTTAGGTAGAGTTATTGGACCCGCATCAGTCACAGCTCCCCTACCCCTTAGTATATCATCAAACTGTCTCATGATAGTGAGTCTGTCTGCTTTAGGATAGCCCTTTAAAAGCTTTTCAAATTTATTGCTTTGTTGTTGTACAGAGTTTAGTACAGAAGCCACAGAAGCGTCTTTAGTTTCTTGAAATTTCCTTACGCTTTTAGGTAAAAACCTTCTAGAGCTAAAGGCCCTTCTCCTCCATCCATCAAACCATCCTTTAATTCCTTTTCCTACAAAAACACCTTCTTTCCTTTGTTTATCTTTAAGCTCTCTTTCTCTTACAGGAATACGAGGAATCTCAGGAGGTAATACAGATACAGGAGCTGGACTATCTCCAGGGCTTTCTACTTCACTTATTGCAGTGCCTTCTCCAGGAGTTTCAGTTTCAGACTCGGTTGTAACCACTGGCTCTTGACTGCCTTCTACCATTCTTTCTTCTTCGGGAAGGTTTTGATCTAAAAGATCGTCTATACGTTGATCAATTTCTTTTACTCTTCTTGCGTTAGATTTAAGAGGACTACCAAATATTTTCTTTCTCTCTATTTCTAATTTAATTATCTGTTCTCTTGCGTCACCTTGAATGCTGTTATTTAAACTCTCATCAATTTCAAGATAAGATTCACGCTCACTAAAAAATTTTTGTAGTTCAGGAGCGTTTTTAATTTTTATGTTTAAATCTCTAAGATCCTTTATAGTTCTTGCGTTTTCTATTTCTGACTTTATAGACTTTGGTTTTAAATTTTGTCCATTTATACTTGTCTGAGGCCTGTTCATAGTCTGACCTATTAAAGTGGTTGTCACTCCACCAACAGCACCTGTCATTTCTAAACCAATTGACATCGCGTCAATTTCTTGACCAGAAATTACTTCAGCTGCCAACTCTCCAACCCCTCCTCCTACAATCTCCGTAGCTGTGGCTGTAGCCAAAGGAGCTACAAGCTTTCCAGTAGCTCTATAAGACTTTGTAGCCAAATCGCCACCAAGACCTCCAAATAAAGCGTCCACAAACGTTATAGTGCCTGCTCTTTTAGCAGACCTTACTCTAATTCTTTCTAAAGCGTCTTCGTTTTCAAGTATTTTACGAACCCCTTCTACGTTAAATTCTAGCCCTTCTAAATCTAGCTCTTCTGATAAAAATTCATTAAAAGACATTGCTAGCTCTAACGTTCCTCCCGCAGCAGCAAACGCATAGGGCGCTGAAGCTATCGCCCCTGCCACAAATCCAGCAGGAGCAGCAACATTAGACACTACCGCACCTGTAGCTCCTCCGCCTGCTACCACTGTTCCAGCAGCTATAGCTGACTGTTTGTTTGCCATGGAAGTGTAAGACTCTATTAAAGTTCCTAAAGCTACTTCTGGCTCATTACGTAAAGCAGATAAAAAACCCCATACGCCACCACCTTCTTCCTGATATATTTCAGTAAACTTCTCCATTGACTCAGCTTGAGGTAAAGAAGTCATAGCCGTATAGTCTTTGATATAATCTTCTATATCTAAGTCCGACACATCTTTGCCTCCCCACAACAACGCTAAAGCATCATCGACGGTTTCTCCTTGAGCGCTACCTCTAGATACAGCTCCGCTAAACCAGTCTGTAAACTCTCCTAAAGCTCCAAAGTTTCTTACATTTGTTCCTAGATCTCCAGGTATATTAACTGTTAAAGAGTCCGAAGCGTATGTTAGTGCTGGCGCCTCCGCCATAGCTTCCCCCATAGGTGAAACAGACCCCGTAGAATCCATCTCCAAATTGGAAGAGGATTCTGAATTTTCGTCTTTTTTTTTTAAAGGGTCAAATTCACCAAACTTCGAGTTTATAAGATTCCAGTCTCCATTGTACTCAGGATTCTGGTAGGTCGCAACATAATCTTTCAATAACTGAGGGTCATATTGATCTAGTTCTGGAAACTTTGAATTCACAACGTCCCAATCCCCATTGTACTCAGGGTTTTGATACGTAGCAACGTAATCTTTAAGAAGTTTTGCTAAATCGTTATCTATAGGTTCAGGTTCAATCATATCTTTATTCATCTTGAGCTTCCGTTATTAGAACTTCCGTCTGGTTGATTCCCGCTTCTAAAGTCGTCTAGCGTTAAAGCTCCTTTGTAAGACTTGTATATTAACTGCTCTAGTTGCTTCTTAAGGCTTTGATGCCAGTCGCTAGGGTTGTCTAGCTCTATAAATAATTCTGGAACCTCGTCACCTGCTCCAGTAGTCCCTGCTCCTGTTTTCTTTACCATCATCATAGGTAAGCTTATTACATCTGATAACCCATCCCCGTTGTTATCTACATTTGTCCATGATCTAATAAACTTAGGTTGTAAATCAACAAGCTGTTCTTGATCATAATACATTTGATATTTTGCAGCGTCTTCAGGGTTGAAATTAGGGTTTGGCATTCGTAGACCATACTTTTGTATCTGCATAGAAGAAGTAGGGTATTGAGCCGCTGTTGTTGGAATAGTAGCTCCTTGCCAATCTGAAGGCCTTGACCAAGCCGATTCGTCTGAAACATACTGTCTCCAACCCGTGCCTATCTCTGTAAGAGCTTCCTCACGAAGATCAGCATTTGCAGCCTGATCTTTATCTTCTACTGTTCCGTAATCTGTTCCCTTGGATAATTCGCTTATAACTCCTTTGTCTTTTAAAGCGTTTTGTAGAACAGGGGTCCATAAATCACTCTCTGTGTCTAAATCTCTAAAAGCTTTTACATATTGTTGGTTTCCAAAAACGCTAGGGTAACTGTCTTTTAAAAACTCAGCCGCAGCCAACCTGGTTTCTTTCCCGTCTTTATTTGGGTTCATCATGAGATCCTCGGAAACTCTTCTAGCGTTTGCATCATCAGTCCCTCCATGACTTCTAATGCTGTCAGACCTATTAAGGGATTTAACCTGATCTAACAATAAGTCCGTGCCTATAGCGTTTAAGTTTCTAACTTGAGCGTCTTTTTCGTCTATTTGAAATATACTGCCAGAATTAACTGCAGCTATAGACTGATCAAATGGTCTAGAATTAGGCGCTTCTCCAGCTGTTCCATTGCCAGAGTCAAAAGACCCATCCATTAATCGAGGCCCATTAATCATTAGCCTGTTTTCTGAAGTAAGAGTAAAGTAATCTTTCCAGTCGTAAGAAGTTGGATTGTCTTGAACGTCAGAATCTATTCCAGCAAACCCCCCGTTGAAAAAGTCTGATCTTAACTCAAAACTCTCTGTGTCTGTAGATAACACTTTACCTGGAGGCAGTCCTAATTCATAGGTTTGTCTAGCGGTAGAATTTAAATCATCTCCATTGTCAATTAAGCTGGAATAAATATCTCTAGCTTTAGATCCTGACTCGTTTGAGTCAAACGTCATAATTTGACCAACTAAATCCTCTAATTCGGAGACACGAGCTAACCCGTCTACATATGGACCTGAAAAGTTTTGAGTTTCTTCCTGTATATCAAACATCCTGTCTCGAACAATAGCTCTTCCCCACCAAGGCAGTTGTCCATCAACTGCATCCTCTAGCTGGGCGGAAAGTTTCTCTGAAGACCTTCTTCTCGCATCAATAGCTCTAAGGTCCTGAGCGCTACGCTTTTGATTTAACTGGGCGGAATTCCATAAAGCAGTAGATATTGCCCCTATGTTATTTGTTTGAATTCCAGGAGCTATTGCCCCCATTGATGATTCTGTTTCTCTAGCCATTATGACATTTTAAATTGACTTTTTTCGTAAGTTCCTCCTAGAACAGATATAATCTTTTTGTAGTTTTCGTTTGTAAAAGGTTTATCTTTAAGTTCTTGATACATGTCAAATATTGATTGCTCTTGTTCTGGGTTTGTTATCACAGCCCCATCTTTTGTACCCTGGATTACTTCTTGACCTGTAACTTTTCCTACTTCACCACCGTCCTCACCAATTAAAGACTTCTCGTTAGTGTCATGATTAAACTCCCCTGAAGTCTTTATCTCTTGTCCTTTTTTAGGTATTCTCACTGAACCTCCCTTAGCGGCAAATAATGCATCGCCAAAATTAAATCCAGCTTCTTTTCCAGCCACACCCATATTAAACAATTGTCCTGGAGCGCCTAAGATCTGACCCGCCCCTTGAGACATCATCGCTGTCCCTTGGTCTATCATGCCCTGACCCCTGCTCATATCCTGCCCGTACAAAGAGCTTATGTTTTCTTGCTTTCTGTTTGCGGCGTCTACAACCCCTTGGTTAGAGTTTGCAATATTTTGCGCGGTTTGTAAACCTATATTTTGTTGAGCCAGAGCGCCCGACTGTATTGCTTGAGGCAGAATAGCTTGCATCATCTCTGGAGAAGCTGACCTCATTGCGGATATAGATCCAGCAACACCTGTATTAACAGCCTCTGAGGCAACATTTCCCGCGTTAGCAAATATGTTTTGTTGATTAGTAGCGTTATCTAAAACTTGCTGATTGATCTCTTGGTTTCCGATAAAATCAGTTCTCCCCTGGGTATACATTGCATCCCCTTTATTTCTACGCTTATTCCCTGCATAAAGATTAATTGCCCCCCCTAAAATATCTCCTATTACTCCAGCCCCAGCAAATTGCCCTCCTGTTATATCTGAAAATGCCATGTTTTAATTTTTTTGTTATGTTCACAAAGTTAAGGTTTTTTCTTTAACCTTCAGTTGTTTCGGAAGGCTTTCTTCCAGATCTCGAAGCATGCGAGTAATCAGTAGACTCATATTCTACGTTTACTGCGTAAAGCTCCCAATCTGAATTATCAGTCATATCCATTAAAGCAAAATTTCCTTCTGCATATTGACCCTTAGGATCGTCTCCGTTTATGTCTCCTTGTGTTATTTCATGAACAATATCACCCTCTTCAAAAGATCCACCTCCTCCTGGCGCATCGAAAACAATTAATCCGTTTGCGTACCAAGACGGACCGTTGGGGCCAATACCTATAATTGTGTCACTAACTGATTCAAACATAGTATCAGTTGTTATACTACTAGGAATACCAGGATCGCCGTTTCCATTTAGTGAAGTTAGTAGGTATTTAACAGAAGATGAAGAAGATATAGGTCTTAAACCTGAAGATTCTATCTGTATATGTCTAGCAGTATATCCAGCTGGTACCGTACCAACAAGATCAAAAACCGTTACGTCTGTATCTTCTAACAGAGTCGATAATGGCGTAGAACTTCTTACTACTCCTAAAATCCTTAATGTTCCGTCACCCACTGTAATCTCCTTACCTATCTGACCGTATACTATTCCGCCCATTTCTTGAACTAACCCTACTGCAGTTGTTTTTAGCTGAGAAGGGTTAGGGGAATTGTTAACTTTAAATGTATTCGCTCCCCCCATATTAGAAGACCCCTCTAAAGAAACCGACTTATACACTTTGTTAGAAGAAGGGTTGTTGTTAAAAACAAGATCTATACTACTTCCAACCGCCACCCCGCTGTGAAATTGTGTATTTCCAACTGTATACATTTGACTATCAAATGAATATAAAGGAGAATTTGTAAAATTTCTAGGGCTGGAAAAAAAACTTTTATTTAAATTTGCAAAACAACTAGCAACGTAGCTGTATCTGCTCTTCCAAAAGTTTCTTTTGTTGTCAAAAGCTATCGTATCTTCAGGTCTATCAAAAGGTGTGTGCATCGTTTTTTAGATTCTAAGTTTGAGGATCTTCATTTTCTTGTGATATATAGCCACCCCCATTTGGATTCCATCTAAAGTTGCCAGTAGGTTCTTCAAGACTGCCTCCAAAGGCAGATAAGAAGATTAACAGATCCGCAGATCCTACTTCAGCGTCTCCATCAAAGTCAGTCCCAAGTCTGGAAAAAGTATCAGCCTGAGGGTTCGCGTCGTTAATATTAACTTTTAAGCTTTTTAACAAGGTGGATAAATCTGCTCCTGTAGTCGCTTTGTTTTCCAAAAATTCAAAAATGTTAGCAGCCTCCGTAGGGTTAATAGGTGAGGAGAAAGCTTGTAAAATTTCATCAGGCAAATAAAATCCTGCCAGATCCTCTTGAGAAATACTACCTGCAGTGGCCTCTAAACCTGCTTGATTGAAAACACTTAAAAAATTCATTACTTGCGCACTCGTTCCGCTTGCAAAAGCACTTATGTCATCCGCAGACGCACCAGCAACAAAACTTTCATTTCCCCCCAAAGTTCCTATTAAACCCTCCTCTCTATAAAACCCAGCTTCTCCAAATTGAGGGTTGTTTTGTAAATTTCCTACATTGCTAGATAGTAGATCTTGAAATCCTTTTAACATGCTTGCGGCCTTTACTGCTTGATCAACAATCTCGTTAGTTCTGTCAGGAAACGTGTTGTCTTCTGAGCTTTCAAGAGCACTTGCCCATGTTAAATTTTGTGCTAAATCGCTGTTAGATTCTGTATTGTAAGTGTTGACTTCACTTAAAGTAAGCGGAGAAAACCCAGTTAACAAAATGTTTTGTAGAAGCCTTCCTATTTGCATTCTTATCTTTGTTATAGCTGATGACAATGTAGTTTGATTTCCTTCAGATATAATTAAATCTTCTTGTGCTGTTTCTAAATCGGCATCAGAAGTAGTTAGATCATCTCTTGAGGTAAAAAGCAGTTCACCTAAAATAGCTATAATACTAGAAGTGTTGGTAGCGTTAACTAAAGGGTTTTCGCCTTCTCCAGCATTTATTAAATTAAACCAATCCAATTGGTCATCTCCAAGATCTGCATCTCCGATAAGAGTGTAGTAATCATTTTGAAGCACATTTAAATCTTCTAAAAGAGCTTCGTCATCCGCAGTTAGTGGAGTTATATCCGCTGCATCAAGTACAGCCTGTTCTAATTTATCAATATAGTTTTTTATACCCTCTGTTGTAGAAGGAACCTCTTCTGAGTCGGTGGCGGTCACAACACTCATTATTGCATTTATAACAGCTTCTGCTTCAGATGCTCCAAAACTGCTTATAACAGAAGTCAGTTTGTTCTGCATAGATAAGTTAAGGTCTCCTTGAGAAACAATTTCATCGCTGTCAAAGACTCCATCTTCATTTGTATCAAAAGCCTCTATAAGACTTTTTCCATTAATAAATGATTGAACCTTCTCACCAAATATACTTTTAAATATATCGTTTTGTTGGCTGTCTTTCAATTCATCGACAGCTAAAAACATGTTTCTTAACTGCTCTTCAGTATTTTCGCTAGTAGTTTGAACATTTGACACAGCCTCGGCAACTATATCTGAAAAGCTGCTCAATGTTTCCTCGCCTACAAGACTGCCAGATAATACAGCTATGCTATCTGATATCTGTCCAGTCCATGCGTTTGTAGAAACATTACTTACTGCATAGATAATGTAGTTAAACGGAGAACCATTGCTGTTAAATTCGCTGGCATCGATTTCTACAACTGAATCTAAAATTGATTGAATTAAGATTACTTCATCTTGTAAAGATCCAAAGGTTTCATTTAGACTTAACTCATTTATAATAGACTCAAAAGAGTTAACTAAATCCACATAAGACTGTACGGATTCTAAAAAGTTCTTTGTGGCTGCTGACCTTTGTACGAGAGCAGATAACCTTGAATCATTTACGTCATCAAGTTGAGTTTGTAAACCATCAGCAATAGAACTAGCTTGATTAATTGCACTTGTCCAATTATCAAAAGAAACCGTTATGGTTTCGTTATTTACAGAAATTGTAAAATCTTCAATAACAGTTCCGTAATCATCTTGATTGGTAGCAGAAGAAATCTCACTTAAGATATCTAACACGTTATTTAAGTCCTCTGTAACATTTTCTACATCTGCTTCCGCATCAGCAACAAGATCCTCTAGAACATCTATTTGATTATTTAAATCTTCAACTTCGCCTTCTAAGTCCTCAATAACGTCTGAACTAGAACTCCCTTCAAAATCACTTAAATCTTCATCTATGCTTTCGTCAATGACGGTTAGGTTAGGTATATCTCCATACACATCGCCACCTTCCCCTGGGATATCCGTTGAGCCTTCCGATATTTGTGGTGCAAAGTTTAATACAGACAGTATAAACTCATCGTTTTGAGGGTCGTAACCTCCAGTAACCCTTACTCTAGATTGCTGTGATATAGAATTATTAATTGCGTTATAAAAAAGATTGTCAAAGTACGTCTTCATTCCCGCGTCAGAAATAACCTGAACCCCGTTAGAAGAATTCCATTTGTAAACTTCTCTTCTAGACTTATTTGCAAAGTATATGTTTTCTCCCGCTCTAGTTACAGACTCAGGATTGTTATCGCATCCGTTTACACCAGCATAAAATTTTTGAGTCCCTAATATTTTAGACGTAGCTATAAGACTTGGAGAACCAGACGCATCAGATATAATATTTCTAGAAACAGGTATTGCGCTAATTTTATTTTCTTGAACAACAAATAAACTATCATAGTTATTTAACAGGAAGTTTACAGACCCGTACTCGTTAGGAAGATTTTTAAAAGGAGCTTTAGCTTGATTAAAAGAAGTAAAACGAACCGCTTTAGAGGCGTAGTTGTTTTTATCCGAGTATGTAATTGAAGATCTTTTTCTTGTTTGCTTTACGCCTGGAAACACAAATTTAGGTTTACCAAAGTGCTGTTGACGAGTTCCTGGGTGAGTGTCATTAAAACTTTCAGACTCTAAAAACACGTTTTTGAAATTAGGTAACGAGTCATTAACTCTAATAATGCTGTTAAAAGCTCCGCTTTCGTTGTTATAGTTAGCGATATTAACAGGTATCCTTCTCCACCATACATCACCTTGATTTAGTCTTACAGGGTTTGTTTGATGAACTCTTTCGTCGTTAGAGAAGCCTACGTTATGAACAGACCCTGTTTCATAATACACTCTTTCTTCTTTGTCAACCTGAGAAGCTACAGAGAAAATCTCTACAACAGTACGAGAATTCCATTTGTGAGAAGTTTGATCTATTTCATTTTCAGCGTTTCTGACATCAGCTAAAGTAAAACCTAAAGCAGCAGGGTTGTCTTTTAAGATAAGAAACTCTCCAGACTTTGCTTTTGCTGCAAGGTTATTTTGATCGTTCTCGGAATCTGAGTTGTAGAAAGGGTTTTCTATAGACTGACTAAAACTTTGAACCCCTACAACTTCAAACTCATATTTGTAAGGATAAAGTTTATACTCGTTATCGTTGAAATAAGATACTATTCTGAGCTTATCTCCTGGTACATAGCTGTATAGCTTGTTTCCTCCCTCGTTATTTACAGCTCCAAAAGACTTAGAATAAGAAACCTCGGAATTTTCTTGCAGATAATTTAAAGAAACAAAAATATTATTTGAGTTTTCAGTTGAATTTTCTTGAGAATCAAAAACAAAAGACTCAGTCTCTTCTGAAGCGTCTAAGTCATTTTTAGAAAAAGCACCCCCAGAAGTATATTGAATAAATTTAGAAACAGAACTGTTTCCAGCGTAAACAATTTGATACTGATGAGCCCAGTCAGGAGGAGAGTGGTTTAAAGACATTTGTATCTCTACCCTGCCTTTTTCTTGCCCCCTCTCTTGCTCAGAATACCCTGGAACGTAAACAGAGTTTAAAGGATTGGCAAATCCAGCCCTGCCTCTTTCGTCATAATAAACTATAGCAAAATCGTGGTTTGCGCTAGTTTTAAAAGATCTGCTAGACGCTTGATCTAAACCTCCTATCGAAGACCAAGAAGAAAACTCTAATAACTCTAAGAAAGACTCACCTTCTTGATTAAAAAAGTCATACCGCAGTCCAGGATTGCTAGCATTTACTTCCTGACTATTTTCATAAACGTTATATATATACTCTAATTCAAGGCTTAAGGCATCTGGTCCAAAGCTAAGTCTCGGAAGAAGAGACTCAAATTGAATTGGTATCAAGTTGGTATTGTTGTCAAAAAATCCAGATATAGCGTATTGATGTATATGCCCCGTCCACATAGATAGCCCAGAAACTGAACCGTATCCGTTTTCAAAAATTGGGTCTAAGGCAGTTCCTGGCCCGCTTATTCCATCTAAAAAACTGTATCTATTGTCAACAGAAACGTCTACAAGACCTCCCGTTTCAAAATTGTCGCTAAAATTTAAATATCCTGCAATTCTATATCTGTTTTTATGATAAGACGCATTAAAAATTCTTGCCGTCAATAAAAGCTGATCAAATTCGGCCTCACCCTGATCATTCCCGAAGTCTTGGTTTCCTATATCTATAGTATTTGGGATATCGTCATGATTTGTAAAGATAGAAGAACCAGTATCTATTTCATTTTCAGTTATATGTCCTTTTGAATAAACTCTGTATCTATCTAAATGAAACGCATAGAAGTCAGAAAATATCTGTGAGTTTTCAGCGGTTAACTCTTCGTTTGTAGAGATAAACCCTGGCACATCTGGATCGTATGGATTAAAGAAAGAGGGGATACATGTTTTTACTGAAACACCACTTAATTGACTTAACCTTAAAGAAACTATTAAAGACTCTGCCCCTTCTCCAAGAGGGTGAGCTTTTAGTGAAATTTGTGGGGTCGCTTTATCTACAATAAAATACCCACAAGGCGGCATATGTCTTCCGTTATCAGCACTTATTTCACTCCCCCCTAAAAGATCTTCTTTATTCCCTACAGCTACGATAAGATTTTTTCTTTCGTCATTACCCTCTCTGCAAAGTATTTCATCATCATCTCCTAACTGTAAATCATAAGTGTATTGAGTTTCTGACTGTGAGCTTAAAACATTTACTCCTGAAGGCAAGGAAGTCCCGTTAATGGCTGATCTTAAAGCAGATATGATAATAGCTTTGGCCCCGCTAGGAATTTGATTAGCTATAGAAAAAGAAAAGTAAAAGTTTAAATCATCTCCTTTAAGTATAAAAGGATTTGCTGCTGAGGTTCCGTAAACAACTTCAACCTCAGTGTCTAACAAGGCTGTAGCTATAGCACCTTCGTTGGCTGAATCTGTAACTCTCCATTTTGGAGCATTTCCCCCTAAAGGAGAAATCCCTTCGTTCAACCCAAAAAGTCTGTCACCACCAAAATCTGTGAACGTTTGATCTGGTGTTTGCTCTCCTTCGTGAAAAAGAGTAGAAATAGTTTCCGATTGCGGAAATATAAAGTCACCATCAGTAAGATCGCTATTAGGAACTCCTTCTCCACTTAAACGACCTTGTCTAGTTCCGTGAAAAGAGTTATGAGAGTTGTATAGGTGAAAGTTTTTTTCTGCAGTTACCGTAAGAGAAATATTTATAACGCTTTGACCAGGCAACGAGTCAGGAAAACCTTCAGCTGAAATTTTAAATCCAGCCTCTCTATTTACAGGCTCTGACGCGTCTCCAGACGGTTGATATATATATTTTTTTGCGTTCAGCTGATAATTAAAAAAATCAGCAGCTCTTTCTTTAAAAACAGGTTGGCCAATTGAGTCTGTTTTTACTTCGTCATATCCTTCTATGTAGTTGCCGTAAACTAACCTGTCAGAAACTACAGACTGAGCCTCAGCTACAATAGGTAAGTTATCAAATTGTTTTAAAAAATCTTCTTGAGGAACCCCTGTGACAACCCTGTCATTGTAGTAAGCGTATTTTATATCAACGCCTGGATCAGCAACAACTTCATCTATAACAAAAAAATCACCAACGTTGCCGTTTCTTCCAAGAATTCTTACTGTTTCTATATCTCTAGATCTGTTTTTTAACGTGTTATCAGAAGAGGAAGCATAGGGTATAATCAGACTAAGCTTTCCGTGACTTTGTATATCCGCTACACTAAGAGTTCCTTGAGAGGTATATGATGGTGGTACAGCTAAAACAGAGTAGGTAGATATAGCACTCTCTTCCCCGCTTTTGTAGATATGCTGATAAGCAAACTGCATCCCTCTAGTTTTATCAAATCCGCTAGCTCTTCTAGCAGGTGTTCCGTCTTCTATTCCTCTTAAGTCGGGAGAGAAATTAAATCTTATAGGTTCAAAAGGTGTTTTAGGACAGGCAGTAATAAAATCTTTTATGTCCATTTGGTCATAATCAGATGCTGCAGAGTCCATTGCTCTAAAGACATCTATCTTTCTCGGCTCATTTATGTTGTCCGTAAAGTACAGCATAACTTTTCTATCAAAAGTTCCTCCTTCAGTGGAGTCATATCTTTGACCCGTATGAACTATATCTCCTTTAACAAACCCTGAAGACGGGAAAGCAAACCTGTTGCTTGTAAAAACCTCTACAACTCGGTTAGTTCCTGACCCAGGAAGTCTACCAAACTTATCATACGCATACACACCTTGCTCCCCCTGAATAGGAGACCACACAAAAAAGAAAACAACGTCTAAAGTTTCATCTGAAACACTACCTAATACTCTTTTATTTTGTGTATCGGAAAAATATTGGTCTACTACAGGAATTGATGCATTTCCTTTTTTAGGTTTTAACACGCCTAAGCTACCCGTTCCGTCACTTGGAGCGGGGCCTGTATCATTAGATACAGAAACATTTAACGCATCAAGCATTTCGTTAGGACCCATTAGTCTGGCGTCCTTGTCAGAATTTAACTTTCTAGGAAATATTTTCTCTATCATTAAGCCTTTGGTGCTAATGTGAAGTTTCTTCGTATTACGTCTAAAGCTTCTTGTTTTGAGAAACCGCTTAAGCGTGCTTTGGCTTTTCTTCTTTCGTTGTAATACTCTGACCTGGCCCTAGCTTTCTCGTTAGAAGGAACGTTAGACTTTCTTTCACAAAGTTTATAGTATAAGTAAGACCTTAAAGCCTCCTCAGCGTAAACGTGTATAACAGGGTTTGTAGACCTTGCTTCATCTGAAACGTATTCAATGATAACCTCGTCTGTTGAGTGCCCTGTATCAAGCTCTAAACGGTTCTGATCAAGGTTCTCTCTGAACCCTCCGCTACCATGATATCCAGTACTCCCGTAAAGACGACCTAATCCTCCTTGATATAAATAGTTTTGAAACACATTGTAAGCAGAGTCTCCAGTTGTAGCTCCAGATATAGATCCTTTAGAATCTTGTCTATTTAAGATTAAATTTTCATCTATGTTTAAAGGAGTGTTAGTATTGCTTTGAGAGTTGGACGTTGTGTCAGTAACTACTCCAGTTTCTGCATCAGTTACTTGTTGTATACGTCTAGAAAAATTAATGTTGTTGTCCTTCCGTAAAAGTCTAAGAAGGCCATCTGCGCCAGAAACACCTACCTTAATAAGTCCAGCGTAATCGTCAGGAAGTATGACGGTGTTGTTAGACTCTACAGGCAGTTTCATGGATTTTACCCTAGAGGTTACATCAAATCCAAACTCTCTTATTCCTCTTAAAGCAATGTTTCTTATTGCAGCGTCTGAAACCCCAGAAACGTAATCGTCAGGATCTAAAGTTATAATGTAGTCATTAATAACTTGACGAAGCGTAACGTAATTCATTCCGTTAGATGAAACGTCTGTTGATTGTGTAAATGGCATTATTCAGATTTTTCTTCGGATGAGTATATTGTTGTAAGAAAATTATCCCTTAATCTTATTCCTATAAGTTTGGCAATCTCTGAAATTAACTCTTGGTAATAACGTCCAGGCAATTCAAAATCCCTGCAACCTAAAAGATTAGGAACTAATAAATCTGAGTTAGTGCCTAAAGCGGAGAAAACAGGTGTGTTGCTTCTGTCTACCCGCCCTTGTATTTGATCACCTATAGATGAAGTGTACAAAGACCTAGGCAGTCTATAGTATTTTAGTATCACATTATTTACATCTTCAGGTAAAACCTCTATTACGCTAGAAATAACAGCTACAGGAAAATCTGTTGTAGGAGAAGAAAGATTGCTTTGTAGTATACGCTCTGCTGTCTCAGAATTGTAAACAAGCTCTAAAGAGGTTTGAGGGGTATCCTCTGTCCTGATAGATATAATATGAGCTAAATCAACAGGCTTGATAAAAACGCTAACACCATCGTCTGCAGGCTGATATGTAATAGAATCGTCTGTTTCATCAACAGGAATTTCAGCAACCTCGTCTGACAGAACTATCTCGTAAATAAAGTACGCTAGATCTTCTTCTACTCGTTTGTATAAAGATTTATCTCTTCCAGGGTCGCTTCCGCTACGACGAGCCTGCTTGGCTTGAATCAGCTCAATAAACATCTCGTTAAAAATGTTCTGCTGGGCAACAGCCGCAAACTGACTAAACACCTCTGGAGTAACAAAGCCTTTCTGTTCTTTATTGCAAAGTTCTCGGACTGTTCTATACGTTTGTATTACGCTTATCATACTACAAATATACAAAAAGAAAAAGCCACCCTATTAAGGTGGCTTTCTTTCTGTATTTATGCGTATTTAAGAGAGCTTACTAAGCTTATCCTCTAAAATAGAGTACACCCCAGCGCCTTTTTCTGTAAGGCAAAATCTAGTCATCACATCCATAGGATCTAAACCAGCTGCAACGCTAACAATAAGCTTGTTTGAATCAAACCAATAACACCCATTCTCAGATACTTTCAACATCTGAAAGTCTTTAGCTTGCTGCACAATAGATCTGGCTCGAACTTGAGGAGAATCAAAAGAATCAATAAACCCTTTAGGGTTCTTTTTAGCTAACCTAAGAAGGTCATATCTGATCTCAGCAACAGGTTTATTTATGTTAATTCCAAAGTATATGGCAGAAGGAAGCAGTTGATTTATGTCCTTCTCTCGGACCATGGTGATAGCATCATTAATTACAAACTCTTGCTCCATCTCTTTGCTGGCGTCTTGCTTCTTGTCAACTTTTCTAAACACCGAGCCTCCATTGGAAGCGTTTTGAGGATGTCGATCTAAATATGCCATTAAATTAGGCTTTTCCTTTGGAACAAAAAGTTTACCTTCTCGAAAAGCAACAGGAGACTTTAAAGCTTTATCTGATTGTTCGTCTCTGTATATTGATGGCTCGTTTGGGCAGTACCGTATTTCATTAACCGATTTTGTCGTTTCGTCAAAGTATGTCACTCCCTTCTGGCTTAAAAGAAATACAACCCCTCCTCCTTTTATTATTTCGTACTCAGAGTGTTGAGCTGGAGTCTCTCTTCTCCTTATAGGAGATTGAGTTAAAACTGCTTTTGCTTTTGGCGCAGCTATTGCTACGTCTTCTTGAACTTTAAGGCGTTCAGATCCTTTTTTCTTGTTTGTCATATTAAACTAAATTAAAAATTATATAAATTAAAAAGGTCTTCTGCAAGCTTAACTGATGCATTAACACCTATGTCTTTTTCAATAACACCAAATCTGGCTAAACCTCCCTGAAAGGATTTGCCTGAAGTTGTAGTTCCAGTAAAACTTCCTGCAGACCCTATTTGCTCAATAAGCAATGGTCCATCAGTCATAAAGTCATCTGAAGTTAAATTTTGATTGCTAGTCTGATTACTACTAAAACCAGGTATAAATCCAACTAGATCTCCTGTACGGTTATGTAGATACATGTTGTGATTTTTATCTCGACGTATAATAAACACATGACATGTTTCACTTCCGTCTGTAATCCCAACAGAGTTTTCAGGAAACTCATACGGAATAGTTCCGTCTTTTTTGCTTTTAGTGGAAGAAAAAGCAGGCTCTCCTGTTCTACCTCCGTGCCTAACTCTAAATGTACTTACAGCTTGAAAACTTTTATGAATCCCCCCGTCTGAAGCGATTGTTGGTCTTTCAAAACAAAAACCTATGGTGGCTCCATCTCCGTCCCCATATACTACACCTAAACCGCTTTCTAATGTCGTAGGTCTAATACACATGTAAATTGTATATTCTTCCGATACCGTATAAGAATTAGGTACAATAAAAAAATCACCTGCGGCCACACCTGCACTTACTCTTGATAAACCAGTCTGGTCTAAATCTGTATCAGCCTCAGGCGCTCCCTGATTGGAAGCAATGCTGTGTGTTGTTCCCGATGTGCCTGCATTGTGCCAAGATGTGATCTCATCACCGTTAGCGTAATCAGCTAACCCCTCATGATTAAAATCTAAAGAAGGGAGGTTGTCTCCAAAAAATATCTCAGCTACAGTTTCCGAAAATTGTTTTACAGTGTCCCCTCTACTAATACGACCAGAAGACATTACGCTAGGGTTAACTTTTATTTTTGTGGAAACATTTGACACGTCTGAAACAAGTGCTTTTTTAAATGTGCTTTTTCCTTCAGCTACGTCAAATTTCATAACATTTTCCGTGCCATCTCTAGAAATAAAGTCTAAAATATTTTCCATTAAAGACAGTTCCTCTCCTGGGGGGCACGAAATGTTAACGTTAGTTTTTTCAATAGACTCTCCTTTAAATAAACCAGAGCTTTCGTAAAGGCTTGCGTTATTAAAAGTAATATCTACAACACCTTTATAAGCTGTCATAAAAGCAAGATTATCTACTTCTATTGCAAATACACTAACACCTTTACCTGTGTCTGAAGCTTTTGAGCTAGATAAACTAATCTCTTCCTTTCTAAATAAAAAAAACTTCTTCATTATGCATCAAGGGTTATTGCACACGAAAGTATATGAACATGTAAAAACAAACTGCTTACGTCATCACAAACGAGAATAGTTGGGGTAACACCTAAAGATATTTCGTCACTTATAGCTTTCATAACTGATTTCTCTGTATTTGACGTAATAGTCAGAGTTACAAGGTCTAGGCTTGCGGCCTGACCTACCCCTAAAGAGCCAGGAGAGAACTTAAGTATAAGCGTAGCGTCAGCCCCCACAGTCATTGCTGTGAGATTATCTGCTGGGTACGTTGCCGCATCGTCTGCCGCGTCTATAAACTGTAAGTATTTTTTCACTGTATTAAATTATATCGCAAATATACGACAAAAGAAAAAGGCCCCGAAGGGCCTTTCTTTTATGCTCGTTAGTTGTTAGCTAAATACTGTTATTTGATTTCCAGAACCTATAAGCTCACCGTGAACTTGCCATTTGTTAGCAGTCAGTCCAGTTACCTGTATTCTTGAACCAACAATACCACCTTTTGTAGTTCCGTTCATTGTCATTGTATTGTCATCTGTTCCTGTAGTAGTATCTACCTGAGTTCCATCATCAGCAAAAGAAGCGCTCAAACCATCCACAGCTCTAATAAGGCTACCAAAAAGCTTATCAGCTGGTGCGGTTGTAATTATTGCAAGGTCACTCCCACTGTGTGATTCTCTAAACAGAAAAGTGTACTCAAGACCTATTGCACATGCAGGAAGAGTTACAGTACATTCATCCCCATCAAATACCAAAATACTTCCGCTTTGTCCTACAGTTGGAGCTGCGGTTCCCTGGTCTAGGTGTTGAGTCCTTCTTTTTCCCTGTATGCCCGCGTTAAACGTAGCGGCCCCATTAAACGTAGAGCTCCCAGCCACACTAAGATTTCCGTTTAAAGCAAATGCTCCAATCGAACCTGAAGAAACAGTTACGCTTCCTCCTTCGTAATCATTAATTATTGACTCACCAGTAAACTCGTCTGCTAACACAACAATTTTTTGATTGGAGTTTATAGCATCAACAATATCTTTTATTGCTTCTTTTCCTTTACCAGATGTCATAAGTATTTGAACAATAGTATGATCACCAGCACCAGAGTCATCAAATGACATTCTAAGGTCACCATCACCAATCATGTTCATAGCTATCAATCTAGACATAGGAAACGTCCTAGCGCTATCCGACGCAGAAGTTGGGCTTTGATTTACGTAAAAAAACCTATTTGACAGGTTAGTATTTGTATCTATCATCTTATATTATTTATATTCAAGTTATGCAATATCATCTAAACCAGATGTAATAGCCGTTATGTTGTCGTCAATGTATTGCTTGTTAACGTCATCAGCAACTACAATGAAAGCATCTTTTCCTGTGCTTATATTGTTCATAATAGTATCAACAACTTGTTTTGCTTTATTAATATTTACTGTTAAATCGGCTACATATTGCATGTCTGACCCAACGGTCGAATTATTATACATCCTGTGATGAACAGTTACTTTATCGCTATTATTATCAATAAGCATCTCTACCATTCTATGGGCTGGGATACACACCATGTCAGATGTACTTTTTCCGTAAAATAAAAATTTCTCCATAATGTTCTTTAATATTATACGCAAATATACGACAAATAAAAAAGGCCCCGAAGGGCCTTTCTCGTAGTAGTATAAGGTTGGCTATTAAGCTAAGTTAAGAGTTCCAGTGTTTGCTGCAATACCTTCATGAGCGTCTAGAACTATCCATGCAACAGCTGCAGTCGTTGAAACACACATCACCGTGAAGAATGTTCCAATAACAGCGTTTGCGTCAAATCCTATAGAATCGAAACCTGAAGCAATAGCTTTGTTGTCACCATCACCTTTAGATACGTTACCAACAACTTTTGTTGCAGTAACATCCGTAGTAATGTTTAAGTCCCTACTTAAAGTAGCGATAGTTAAAAAAGTGTAATAACTACCCACTACATCAGCAGTAGGTGCTGGTAAAGCAAGGGTTTGTACACCACCTGTAAGAGCTGGCACAAGGAATGTCGTACCAGAATCTGCGGCAGTTAAAGCGCCTCTAATAGCACCTGCTCCTGTTTTATCTACAAGTAATTCAGTAGGACGGCGATGTCCAACTAAAGGGTTTGCGACACAGTTTAGCTTGCCGACATCTAAATTTTGAAGAATTAAATCATCCATATTTTCTAATTTTTGTTTTTTTGTTTGTTAAAAAGTTAAGTGCAAAAGTAAGGATTATCCTCCTTTCACGTTTTAGTCGTTACGCCTTTCCAGCTGTTGAAGCAATTACCGTAATGTCTGGATGTAAATATTCGCTAGTAAGTTCATCGCCAAGAACAATAAAAGCTTGTGTCCCGTGATTAATTTCATTTACAATAGCTTTGCAAACATCTTTCATTTTAGTTCCACCGCTTACGGTCATCGTAATGTTACCGCCAGAAGTTGCATCCATCCCTTCGTGATACATAAGAAGTGAAGTACCTGAAGCAAAAGACATTCCTCTTACCTCATCAGCTCGAATCCCTAATTGGTCTGTTGCGTCAACAACAGCATATATAATTTTGTTATTCATAGTTTTAGTTATTAAGCAAGAGTTATAACTCCGCAATTAGCAATGTGTGAAGACGCAAATTCTTGGTGCTCATCATCAGCAATAGTAATAAAATCTCCAGCACCTTGATGTATTGCTTTTGCAATATCTTCAGCTGCTTCTTTTGTTTTTCCTGCAGTCACAGCAAGCACAACACTACCATCGTTTGCGTTAGATGCACCCAAGTCGTTGAAGAAAATTTCAAGTGTTGTGTTGTTTGTGTGGACATCCATACCGACAATCGAAGAAGCGGGAATACAAACTCCCCTAGTGCCATCTCCATCTGTTTCAAAGTATAAATATTTCATAATTTTAAGGTTTTATAGTTTAAAGGGAAAGAAAACCGAAGCCTTCCTTCCCCGTCAACCTAATTAATATTATCCTTTGATCATTACGTGCTGGTTAGCAGCGCGAGTGCAAAGAGCGATCTCAGAGCGGTAGTGGAAGACAGCGTTGTCTGTTCCTACATCTCCGTTGTTAGTATGACCTAAGATG
>Ga0209815_1000978_pt1 | contig 19864 bp, 14 predicted proteins | sample CoawatmetaG00DNA_FD_187507 | JGI IMG/M metagenome (GOLD analysis project Ga0209815, IMG submission 187507) | Marine microbial communities from the West Antarctic Peninsula - Coastal water metaG002-DNA (SPAdes) (version 2) | ecosystem: Environmental > Aquatic > Marine > Coastal ...
AGCTTTATTGTGATCAGCGGCACGGTACACTTTGTGTACTTGAGGCTTCACTTCTTCAAACTTCCAGTTCTCACGCATAAAGGCGGTGTCGATTTCGTTGTCAAAGTGACCAATGTTACACACCACTGCACCGTTTTTAATGGTCTTAAGCATGTTGGCATCACACACGTTGGTGTTGCCGGTAGTGGTCACGATAATGTCTGTGGTGCCCATTAAAGTGGTATTGATGCAGCTCATATCACCCGTGTTAACACCATCTAGGTAAGGTGATACGACTTCAAAGCCGTCCATGCAGGCCTGCATGGCACAGATGGGATCAATTTCGGTAATTTTAACAATCATGCCTTCTTGACGAAGAGATGCTGCTGAACCTTTACCTACGTCGCCATAACCCACTACAAGGGCTTTTTTACCTGCTAGCAGATGGTCTGTAGCACGCTTGATGGAATCGTTTAACGAGTGACGACAGCCATACTTGTTGTCGTTTTTACTCTTAGTGACTGCGTCGTTAACGTTAATAGCAGGAACTTTTAAAGTGCCGGCCTCTAACATTTCTTGTAACCGGTGAACGCCAGTGGTGGTTTCTTCAGAGATACCGTGGCAGTTGGCCAATATTTCTGGGAATTGGTTGTGCAGCATGGTGGTTAAATCACCACCATCGTCTAGGATCATGTTAGCACCCCAGTCTTTGCCATCTTGCACGATGGTTTGCTCAATGCACCACTCCGCTTCTTCTTCTGTCTCGCCTTTCCAAGCAAATACAGGGATTCCTGCAGCAGCAATAGCTGCAGCTGCGTGGTCTTGAGTAGAGAAGATGTTGCAAGAAGACCAGCGCACTTGCGCGCCTAAATCTACCAATGTTTCAATCAGCACAGCGGTTTGAATAGTCATGTGGATACAGCCCATAATTTTGGCATTGGCCAAAGGTTGCTGGGCTGCGTATTTAGTGCGCAAAGCCATTAAAGCAGGCATTTCAGTTTCGGCGATGTCAATTTCCATACGGCCAAATGGGGCTAAAGAGATATCGGCAACCTTGTAATCGGTAAATGTTGTCATAGTAGTGTGTCTCGGTTATAGGGCGTTGCGAAGCAAGTTAGCTTTGTCTGTTTTTTCCCAAGTAAAATCAGGCAGTTCACGGCCAAAATGGCCGTAAGCAGCAGTCTGTTGATAGATTGGCCGCTTAAGGTCTAACATTTTAATTAAACCAGCTGGCGTTAAGTTAAAGTGCTCTCGGACTAGTAGTACAATTTCGTTATCTGTTAGCTTTCCTGTACCAAAGGTGTTGATGGAAATTGAGGTTGGTTCGCTTACGCCAATAGCATAAGAGATCTGAATTTCACAACGCTCAGCCAAGCCTGCAGCGACGATATTCTTCGCTACATAGCGGCCCGCATAGGCTGCTGAGCGGTCTACTTTGGAAGGGTCTTTACCAGAGAATGCACCACCACCATGGCGTGCCATTCCACCATAGGTATCCACAATAATCTTACGGCCTGTAAGGCCACAATCTCCTACGGGGCCACCAATTACAAAGTTTCCTGTTGGGTTAATGTGAAATTTCGTATCACTAGTTATCCATCCACTTGGAAGTACAGGTTTAATGATTTCTTCCATTACCGCTTCGCGTAGGTCGTTTAAACTGATAGACGGATCATGTTGTGTAGACAACACAACTGCATCGATGCCAACGGGTTTATCATCTAAGTAACGCAAGGTCAGCTGGCTTTTTGCGTCTGGGCGCAACCAAGGCAGTTGGCCATTTTTTCTTACTTTAGCTTGTTGTTCTACCAACCTGTGGGAATAGTAGATAGGTGCAGGCATAAGCACATCGGTTTCGTTGCTGGCATAACCAAACATTAAACCTTGGTCACCAGCACCTAACTCTTTGCCATCTGCCTTATCAACACCCATGGCAATGTCTGATGACTGTTTGCCTATGGCATTAATGATGGCACAAGATGCGCCATCGAACCCTACATCGCTGCTGTTGTAGCCGATATCGATGATTACTTCTCGAATTACTTCTTCCAAATCGACATAAGTAGACGTTCTTACCTCACCTGCCACAATAGCCATGCCAGTTTTAACCATGGTTTCTACAGCAATACGTGATTCTGGATCATCTCTAAGCATTGCATCAACAACCGCATCAGAGATTTGATCAGCTAGTTTATCGGGATGGCCTTCAGAGACTGACTCTGAAGTAAATACTGAATAGTTTGACATGTTTTTTCCGAGCTTACCTAGACACTACAATGAGGTCTATTATATACGTCACTATGACGTGGTTAATTATATTTTAAATAGGTGTTTAATTTGCTTATATTCTAGAGAATCTATTCGCGGGCCAAACTGGCTGACCACCCTTGCTGAGGCTTCGTTGGCAAACTTGGCTGCCAATGTATAGCTGTGACCTGCATTAATTGCATACAAAAAGGCACCGGCATACATATCGCCTGCGCCGTTGGTGTCCACTGCATTTGCAGTAACGCCAGGTGTTTGCACTAAATTTGTACCGTCGTAGGATAACGACCCACCAGCACCACGTGTAATCACAAAGGTTTTGGCGTACTTTTTCAATTGTTCCGCTGCATCTTCTGTATTGTGGGTCTTAGTAAAACTTCTCGCTTCGTCGGAGTTGCAGAACAGTAAATCTACGCCATCACCAATAACCTTGTGCAAGTTATCTTCGAATACCTGAACAACAAATGGATCGGAGAGGCTGAGTGACGTCTGCACTTGGTTTGCTTTAGCACATTCCATGGCCTTTACGGCAACATCAGTTCTAGCGTCATCGGTGACTAGATAGCCTTCTAGGTATAACCAATCTGAATTGATAAGGGTAGGCTCATCTACCTCATTGGAGGTTAAATCTAGGTTCGCACCTAAAAAGGTATTCATCGTGCGCTCAGCGTCGTCGGTGACCATGACTAAGCACTTACCGGTAACTCCTGAACTCACCTCTGCTTTGTGAAAATCGACTCCTGTTGCCTGTAGATCCTCAACAAAAAACCTCCCATCATCATCATCTGCCACTTTACCAGAATAGAACGTTTTAGAGCCAAAGCAGCTTGCTGCGACAATGCTGTTGCACGCCGAGCCACCGCAACTGCGCTTAATATGAAATGAGTGAGAGCTCAAAGCACCTAATAGATGAAACTGCCTTTCTTCATCGACTAATGTCATTAAGCCTTTGTCGATTTTATGAGTACTTAAAAACGCATCAGTCACCACAACTTCAGTGTCTACAAGAGCAGCACCTATGCCGTAAATTTGGTATTTTTTCACTTTATAACCCTAGCATTAAATTACCAAGCAACTTTTTCAAGTCACCATGGCGAAGTTAAATTTACTGAATATCGCGCTTAAACTACACAATTTCTTGAATGATTTATATTTTTGGCGCTTTTGAGCCTTACGCATAAATCGTGAGACGTTCTCTATAACAATATTAAAAATTGGTGAGCCTAACGTTCGACGATCTGCCCCACTATCCGAACAGGGCAATAAAGTTACACTTAATCGCCCTGACTCCCTTGTGTCGGATACACTCCGTAAAAATTACAAGAAAACACATTATTTAAAGAGACGCAAACCAACCGTTTTTTTGACTCAATTCCATTAAATATCTCTTCGTTTGTTCATCACGCATACCTAAAGCCAGATTGGCACCCAGAAAACCTTGCTTGTTACCGCAGTCAAAAGTTGAAGCATCAGTTAAGAACGCATTCAAATCATCAATTTTCAACAATGCATCCAGCGCATCTGTTAACTGGATTTCACCACCAACCCCTACTTGTGTGCTCTCGAGCAATTCCAAAACAGTCGGCGGAAGGATATACCGCCCAAGAACAGCTAAATCTGAAGGAGCATCTTTGTATGATGGTTTTTCAACTAGTTTGTTGATTTTTATACTCGAAAAAGGCTTAGCCATATATCCACCTATATCAACAACTCCATAATTTTCAACGGCGCTTTCATCTACACGCTCAACCATTATTTGCCCTTTCCCTGTCGCATCCCAAGCTTTTAGTAGCGATTCAAAACTATGGTTCATGCCGCGGGAAATCTGATCGAGCACTAGAACATCCGGAAGCAGAACCGCAAAAGGCTCATTATTGAGTAGATGTTTGGCACAGAGAATCGCATGCCCAAGCCCTAAGGCGTCATTTTGTCGGATTGACGTGACTTTGACTCCTTCAGGAATAATGTTTTTGACTGTCCCTAGAATTATTTCTTTGCCCTTTTTCTCTAACCTGTGCTCTAACTCATAGTGAGCATCAAAGTGATTTTCAATCGCCTCTTTACCACTTCGAGTAACAAAGATAATTTCAGTAATGCCTGCAGAAATAGCCTCTTTAACGACGTGCTCTATAATCGGCCGATCATAAACTGGAAGTAATTCTTTGGGTATTGCCTTTGTTGCAGGCAGCATACGTGTACCCAAACCGGCAACAGGAATAACAGCTTTTCTTACTTTTTGTATCATTGTGTTTACCTAAAAAATAATCTGAAAGATCTGTTACCTTACTCATGATGACGCAATTCTTCTTTTTCTCCAAAACACTCCAAAAAAGCACCAAAGATACCGCCCTTCCTAACAAACGATAAGGGCTCTTTTCGAATACTATCAACCATTTATTCAATGAAGCCCTTTACATATCGCTTTGCGACTAATAACGAAACCATTACTTAAATTCTAAATTGCTGTTTGATTTGCTCATATTCAACCGTATCTATTCTGGGGCCGAATTGACTCACTACCCTGGCTGAAGCTGCGTTAGCAAACTTAGCAGCCCATGCATAATCGTGGCCCGCATTGATGGAATATAAAAATGCACCTGCGAACATATCGCCCGCGCCATTGGTATCCACTGCATTTGCAGTAACCCCAGGTGTTTGAACCAAATCTTTACCATCGTAGGATAAAGATCCACCAGCACCACGGGTAATGACAAAGGTTTTAGCGTATTTTTTTAGCTTCTCGGCTGCAGCTTCGGTGCTGTGGGTATTGGTAAAGCTTCTGGCTTCTTGTGAATTGCAAAACAGTAAATCGATGCCATTGCCAATGACCTTGCGCAGGTTGTCTGCAAACACTTGAACCACAAATGGATCCGACAGGCTAAGCGAGGTTTTTACTTGGTTGGCTTTGGCAAGCGCCATGGCTTGGACCGCTACATTCGTTCTAGCCTCATCGGTCACTAAATATCCTTCTAGGTACAACCATTCTGAGCTGATTAGGCTCGCCTCATCAATTTCATTTGAGGTCAATTCTAGGTTTGCACCTAAAAAGGTGTTCATGGTGCGTTCTGCATCATCGGTAACCATGACTAGGCACTTGCCGGTAATACTGGCACTCACACTGGCAGCACTGGCTCTGGCATTAGCACTGGCAGCACTGACGGCTAGGGTATGAAAATCAACACCCGTGGCCTGCAGGTCTTCAATAAAGAACTGGCCATCATCGTCTTCTGCCACTTTAGCTGAGTAGATTCCAGTTGAGCCAAAGCAGCTTGCTGCCACAATGGTGTTGCATGCTGAGCCGCCACAACTGCGTTTAACGTGATGTGAGTCTAACGCCGCTAACAATTCAAACTGTCGTTCTTCATCGACTAGGGTCATGATGCCTTTGTCAATTTTATGGGTGCTTAAAAAATCGTTAGTCACTACTACTTCGGTATCAACTAGGGCCGCGCCTACGCCATAGATTTGGTATTTTTTCATGTGAAGACTCTAAGGTTAGGTAGCGAATGGTTGCTAATGGTGGTGACTGAGGCGCAAGGTTAAAATTTATTGAGCATCGCGTTTAAGCTGTTCTATTTCTTGTTTAATTAGTTCATGCTCAGCAATTTTACGCTTTAAAAAGCTGGCTGTTAACTTGGTTTTTTCGTCAATACCTGCAGGGGTTAATAAATAGAGGTAGCTCCTTTTACTGGAGCTGCGCTTAAAGTTGCCTGCCTTTACAAAGCCCTTCGAAATTAAAGCTCGCAGACAGTAGTTGATTTTTCCAACGCTCACACCCAATTCTTGGGCCAATTGCCGCTGTGATATGTGCGGGTTAGACTTGATATATTTAAGTATTTTAAGATGGGTTTCTGTGGGCATAATCCAACTGTGTGCTGGGTAAGAACTGAATAAGAAGCGGCAAAAGTAATAAGGTGTAAACAAAAAGGCACTAGCAACAGATACGCTACCGCCCTACCCGGTTACTTATGGCATTTGCAATAGACTGCGTTCAACTGCTGAACATTTGTTAAATTTTAACACAAAATTCGCAGTAGAGTTGCTTTCAAGGCACACTATGCAGTTTTTTTATTTGGATATTGGCTAGTGAAGTTGGTGCTTGCTGGTGCAGCAAACTAATTAACACGATGGACCTTTGCTGCCCGTCTGTTTGGCTGTAAACAGCCTGTAAGCCCTTAAATGGCCCCTCTACTATGATAACTCTGTCACCTTTTTGGGGTAAGTTTGAAGCGCTTAAAGGTGGCAAGCTGATTTTTTCACAGTCTTTGATTTGTAAAATGAGGGATTCTGGCACCTTGGCGGGTTCCTCACCAAATCTTACAATTTTACTTACGCCACGGCTAGAACGGATGGCTGTATAGGTTAAGTTACTTTTTTGTGGGTCAAAGTTGATGAAAACATACCCTGGAAACAGAGCTTCTTCTACTTGAATTCGTTTGCCGCGACTCAGCTTTTCAACATGAATTAACGGGCAATAGCACTCTCCCTGCTGGCGCTCTAGGTTTTCTAATGCGCGCATTTCTTGTCGAGGCTTAACCTGCAGCAGCAGCCAATTAGATGTGGTCATGCTTCACCTCAGGAAAACGCACTTTGATCACCAAAAAACACTTACCAAGGCAATTAAATTGGCCTGCCAAAGTTTTGTTGTTATAGACAAAAATCAACTCTACCCTTCCTAAACTAATTCTATCTTTTTATTGTACATCATAATAACTAAGAAATTTTATTAAATTAGTGATTAGTTTCGTCTAACTTACTCATAATTATCAATAAGTCTAATGAGCCCTGTTTGTAAGTATTTATACCTAAAAAATACTATGGTTTAGTGCTGTTTGTCATAAACCTATGTTGGTAAACACTTGCCAACAACTACCGTGGCAAACAACACTCAAAAAGGAGTAATTAACAATTGTGCAAGGTGAATGAACTTTTACTTGAAAAAACCCTACCACGGATGAACATTCAAAATTAATGTTTTTTAATTAGCGCCATTATCTATCAGTCTTAAAGCATTAAACACTGGTTAAAGACAGCATTTGAGGTTTATGGCAATTGGAAAACTTAGACGCAGGAACTCACTGGAATGCCGCCGTATCACCCATGCCTTGGCGCAGCACTTCCACTTCACCGTCGACTAAGCTCACTAATGACGTCACTTCCATACCGCAGTAGCCACCATCTATAATTAAGTCTAGGCTTTGTTCTAAGGTGGCCCTAATGTCGTAGGGATCGGTTAAAGGCAGTTCTTCATTGGGCAGGATTAACGAGCTACTGAGCATGGGCTCACCTAGTTCTTTAAGGAGTGCTAAGGCAATGGCGTTGTCTGGTACTCGAAGGCCAATAGTTTTCTTTTTGGGGTGGAGGAGTTTTTTGGGTACTTCTTTGCTGGCCTTTAAAATAAAGGTGTAAGCTCCTGGGGTATGGGATTTAAGTATTCGATAGGCTTCGTTATCCACTTTGGCATAGGTGGCGATTTGACTGAGGTCTTCACACACTAGGGTCAGGTGGTGTTTGTCGTCAAGCTGGCGGATTTGTTTAATACGATCTACGGCTTTTTTGTCCCCTAAGTGACACGCAATGGCGTAGGCACAATCGGTGGGATACACCACAACGCCACCTTGTTGAATAATTTCTGCAGCTTGCTTAATCAGACGAGGTTGAGGGGATTCTGGGTGTATTTGAAAGAATTGGCTCATGGGGTCTTTGGGATTAGGCAGCTATTTATGTTGGCAGGGGCCATTGTAGTGGTTAAACTCTGGTTTGAATATGTCTAATATTGGTTTATGGGCATGAAAAGGTTTTAGACCGAGACTAGTTGCTAGCGATGGCATTCATTTTAGTATTGATGACACTAGTTAAACGCATCTGATTTAAAACACAATCATAGCCTATGCGCTATAAGGGAATTATGAAAGCGATTATACCTGTAGCGGGTTTGGGTACCCGTATGTTACCCGCCACTAAGGCCATTCCTAAGGAAATGCTGCCCATTGTGGATAAGCCCATGATTCAGTACATTGTCAACGAAATTGCTGCAGCGGGTATTAAGGACATTGTGCTGGTGACCCACGGTAGTAAGAACTCCATTGAGAATCATTTTGATACGCAGTTTGAGCTCGAATCCACCCTTGAAACTCGGGTGAAGCGGCAGTTATTGGATGAGGTGCGCTCTATTACGCCACCTGGAGTGAATATTATGCACATTCGCCAAGGCAAAGCCTTGGGTTTGGGCCATGCCATTTTGAGTGCTAAACCGGTAATCGGTGATGATGATTTTGTAGTGGTGTTGCCCGATGTGTTAATTGATAACCTTAACTCAAACCCCTCCCGAGATAACCTAGCCGCCATGGTGCAGCGTTTTCATGAAAATGCAGCCTGTCAGATTATGGTTAACCCAGTGCCTGAGGAGCAGGTGTCTAGCTTTGGCGTGGTGGATGTCAATGGCAATGGCCTGACTAGTGGCCAGTTTGCGCGTATTCAAGCCTTGGTTGAAAAACCAGCCTTATCAGACGCACCCAGTAATTTAGCCATTACGGGGCGTTATGTTTTACACAGAAATGTGTGGAAGCAGTTGGCGGCCACCTTGCCTGGGGTGGGTAATGAAATTCAACTCACTGATGCTATTGCTGCGTATTTAAGCGCAGGTGGCGCTATTGAGGCCTATCATATTGCTGATCGCACTTTTGATTGTGGTAATAAATTGGGGTTAGCCATGGCTTATGTGGAGCATGCCCTAAGGCATGAAGGGATTGGTGAGGAGTTTGCTGAGTTTTTGCGGGGCTTGAAGGTTTAAACTTCGCTTTTAATTACTTTTAAACTATTGAATAACAGAGCTATTTTAACTAAGAGCATTAATACTGATGGTGTGGGCTGTGTTTTTAAGTAGCACACACAGAAAAAATCCCCCTAGCGCTAGTAGCTAGGGGTAATGGGGTACTTCAAGAAAGGGGTGGGTCGAGTTTAGCTAGTAGCTAGGCATTAACCCAAGCGAGCAGCTTCGATCCTTTAGATCAGATCAGATCAGATTAGATCAGGTTAGATCAGTTCAGGTCAGTTAACCTACTTTAACAAGTTCAAAATGTCTTGTGTTGAAGCATTAGCCTGAGAAAGCATGGCCGTGCCAGCTTTTTGCAACACCTGACTCTTGGCAAGTGCGGCAGATTCTGCTGCAAAATCTGCGTCAACAATACGTGATCGGGCTGCCCCTGTGTTCTCTGACATACTCATGAGGTTGTCCACAGTAATGAACATACGGTTGGATGACGCACCAAGTCTTGCACGAAAGTCAGACATCATGTCTAACGCGCCATCAATCACCGCAAGAGACGCTTTGGCACTAGTGGCGTCAGTAACAAGAATATCGTCCACGCTATTCGCAGCAGAAACATAAGATGTTTGAACTGCTGTGGTCGCCGAAGCCATCGCAGTGCCTGCCGCAACTCCAGTAAAGACTAATTTCCCATCAGTACCCACCGTTTTGGAAGCATACGTAGCATCACCATTGACCACTAAAGCGCCTAGGGCACTCAGTGTGCTAGCTTGGTTTGTTGTAAACTCTTGGCTGTAGGTTTTATCACCTATGGTTAAACTAACGCGATCACCAGTAGTCAGCGCAATACCACTGAAGTCATAACTTTCTTGTTCAGCTGCGCCAGCGATACCAAAAGTTCCGGCGGCTGCCACTGCAGCTACGGCAATATTACTACTGCCACCAACTTGCGAAACGGATCCGGCAACAGTTAGATTGCCTGCTGTTGCTGTGTCTTCTGTTATCGTAATTAAACCAGATACATTACTAGCAGTATAAAGTGATACGTTGACGTCAGTACTGGCATTCCATGCCGCCACATATGCAGCAGCGCTGTTTGCTAGATCGCCATCAGCAGCAAATGTGTGAGCGAAGGTTGCTGTACCAGCTGTCATCGTCATTGTATCTGACGCCTTGATTGCAGATCCAGAAATAGTCATCGTAGCAGTTGCTGGAACAGCGGTAACCGCCGTCACTGCTGCTACAGTTAGTGGTGAGGTCACTGACGAAGTTCTGCCAGCTACACCTTTAGTCCCTGCAGCCGCAGCCGCAGCTAGGGCAATATCACTTGCTGCAGCTAAACCTGTAGTCCCTGCAGCCGCGGTTGAAGCCACACTATGGGTGCCGCCATCTACTTTGGAAACGGTCAACGCACCTGCAGTGGCTACATCTTGGGTATAAGTCACTACACCACCTGTACTACTAGCGGTAAACTTCGCAACGTTAGTGTCTGTACTACCGTTCCATGCGGTAACCAATGCAGCCGCTGTTGCTGTAACATCAGCTGGAGCGCTAGCGCCAAAGTTATGAGTAAAGCTGGCGCTACCTACATTGACCTCAACTATTTCATTTGCTCCAGCAGCAACAGTAAAGGTTTGGGTGGCAGTATTTTTAACTGCAGTCACCCCAGCTATAGCGCTGATAACAGCAGCATCTCCAGCAACGATTCCTGAACCACTCTCAACCGAGACTGGCGTCACGGCGCCAGCAGCTGGATCGCCTGCTGTGTCCTGAGTAAAGGTAATTACGCCAACCGAATTAGTCGCTGTAAACTTTGAAACGTCAGCGTCAGTATCAGAGTTCCACGCTGCAACAAAACTGGCTGCCGTTGCAGTCACGTTAGCTGTATCGCCCGCAACTGCTGTGTAGGTGAAATCTGCGTCACCAATAGTGACCTTTAAAGTGTTACCAGCAGCCTGTGCCGCGGTAGTAACTGAAACCGTGCCTGTGCCTAGTACAGCAGTCACTGGTGCTATACCCGTAGCGCCAGCAGCTATGGTTGATACAACCGCAGTGCCTGAAGATGCTGCGTTAGTGACTGATGCAATCAGAGCGCCCGTACTGGCTGTATCTTGGGTAAATGTTACAACACCAGCAGAATTTGATGCTGTAAACTTCGAAACTTCAGCGTCTGAGCTGGCATTCCAAGCGGCTACATAGCCAGTCGCCGCTTCAGTAACAGTTTCAGAACCTGCAGTGGCGAAGTCAGCAGCTAAAAAGTCGTATGACAAAGTTGCTGAGCCCACTGTTGCGGTGGTGTTGTTACCCGCAACCGCTTTAGTACTGAACGTTAAAGTAGCCGTGGCTGGGACAGCTGTATCACTTCCTACTTGGGCAACAGATCCAGCAACAGTAAGGTCGCCTGTTGTTGCTGTGTCTTCTGTGATGGTAATGGCACCTGCTACATTACTTGCAGTATAAAGTGATACGTTGGAGTCAGTACTGGCATTCCATGCCGTCACGTATGCAGCAGCGCTGGTTGCTAGATCGCCATCAGCAGCAAATGTGTGAGCGAAGGTTGCTGTACCAGCTGTCATCGTCATTGTATCTGACGCCTTGATTGCAGATCCAGAAATAGTCATCGTAGCAGTTGCTGGAACAGCTGTATTCGCGGTCTGCGCTTTAGTGTTCCAACTCTGAGTACCAATTTTACCACCCCTCATGTCACCAAGGGTAACGACTACATTGTCTCCACTCATATGACCCACTTGAAAAGTAAAGCTAGCATTGGTGCCATTTAATATTTTGTTGCCATTAAATGAGGCCTGGTTGACTCCACGGTTGAGCTCTTCTTTAAGCTGTACGATTTCATTATTAATCGCTTTCCGATCCACCGATGAGTAGGTATCGTTTGCTGCCTGGACGGCTAATACCCTCATACGTTGTAATATATTTTGACTTGAACCGAGTGCCCCCTCAGCTGTTTGAGCGAGGGATATACCATCGTTGGCGTTACGAACAGCCTGATTCAAGCCTTCAATCTGCGACGTCATACGGTTACCAATAGCTAAACCTGCGGCATCATCCATTGATGAATTAATCCGGCTGCCAGAGGACATGCGCTCCATGGAAACTTCCATTTCATTGCGCGAACTGGACAAATGTCGCTGCGTTGTTAATGACGCAGTATTTGTATTTATGACCATAGCCATGTTTACTACTCCCTTCTTGCGCCCATCGTTGTGGGCAAGTTTTCCACTTAGCGGATATATTTAAACAAACTTAAATCACTCAGTTGAGTAAACGTTTGTTGTCCAGCTTGTAAGGCCAGAGATTGAGTTTTTAATCGTGATGCTGCTTCTATGTAATCTAAATCTTCCATATTAGACTGCAGGATTTTGTAGGTATAATCCCGATCCTCTATGGCATGATGTAAGGTTTCTATGCGTTTCATGCGTGACCCAATGTTAGATTGCTGGGTAATAACATGTTCGTGCACACTGGTTACCTTATCTAAACTGTCTCGAATACCGTCACCATCATTAGTAACAAGCGCCTCATACATGGCGCTTAAAGTTGAAAACATTTCAATGCGGCTATTAGCGCCCGTGCTTTGGTCTAAATGCACTACAGTGCCAAACACATCTGACCCAGGCACACCCAATTGCATGCTACGGCCTTCATCTACCATGATTTTAAGTGCGTCTGCACTGCCCGTATAGGTAACTACACCTGTTGAAGATTCAGAAAATGGGGGTTGGCCCTGGCTATAACCAGAAAATAAATAAGCCCCATCGGTGCCACGCATGTTACCTAAGTCTGTGAGTGAGCTAATCAGCTCTTTTACTTCTATCGCTATACTCTTTCGATCTGAAGCATTGTAAGAATCGTTTGCCGCCTGCACACTCAGTTCTTTAATGCGGGCCACCACGTCAACAGCATTGGTCACTGACGACTCCTGCATTTTCAAGGTGTCTTGCATACGATCAAGGTTAGTCAGGTAACGTTGATTAACGTCTATTTGTGACTTAAGGTTATTAATTGCTGTCGCTAAGGCAGGGTCATCTGATGGCTTTAGAATGTTTTTCCCAGATGAAAGCTGTGCTTGGGTCTCAAACACTTTGGCTTGTTGCTTACCCAATTGCTGAGCAGCTTGATTATAAAAACCAGCTTGTGTTACACGCATTTTATTTCCTTAGGACACATGTTTAACGGATTCCCAATATGGTGTCGAACAGTTTAGTAGCGGTACTAATAATCTGTGCAGAAGCCTGATAGGCTTGCTGAAATCTTAGTAGGTTGGCTGCTTCTTCATCTAAACTCACGGCAGAAATTTCATCTCGCTTTGATTGTGCTTGATCAAAAATTATTTGTTGTGCATCACGGCTGACTGCCGACTGCACTACACTATTACCTAGATCACCAATAACGTCTGTGTACACTTCAGTAAAGTCACCACGGCCACTAAAAATATCTTTATTGTCTTGTAACTCAATTAGTTTTAGTAAGTTGCGGTTGTCACCCGCTTGGGCCAAGTTACCGCGCACACTAAACTTGTCATTGGCTTGGATGGGTGCATCAAAAGAAACGGTCCAACCATTGTGTTCTATGGTGCCACCCACTATGAGGGTGCCACTGGCAATATTGGTGTTGGTGGTCTTATCAGTCAATATGTAGTTAGAGGCGTCAGCAGCAAACTGAACATCGATGTTTTGACGCAGCTGATCCCGCAAGTCCACAGTGGCCAAACTTCCCCACTGGCCACTCACTTCTGCAGAACCACTGCCTGTAACGAACACCAAGAGGTCTTCTTTTAGGCTACCTGCCATGGCAAAATAGTCCCGGACATCACCTTTTACGCCAGTAGTTCCTGCAGCCGCTTCTGTAGCTATGGCAATATCACTACTACCCCCTACTCGCGCAACGGACCCAGTAGCAGTTAAAGCTCCTGTGGTCGCTGTATCTTCTGTTATGGTAATCGCACCTGCTACATTGCTCGCTGTGTAAAGTGATACGTCAGCGTTAGCACTGTTATTCCATGCCGTCACGTATGCAGCAGCACTGGTTGCTAAGTTCGCATCAGCAGTAAACGTGTGAGTCAAACTCGCTGTACCCACAGTCATAGTCATCGTATCTGAAATCTTAACTGCAGCTCCAGAAATAGTCATCGTAGCAGTTCCTGGAACTGGTGTAGTCAACGTGGGGTTGGTTACAGTAACAGAGGCATCCATGTATGCATTACTGCCAGTTTGATTGCGATAGGTGCTGTCATAGGCAGCATTGCCACTAAAGCCATTGGCAGTGGTAAGCAATGATGTTTGCTCAGAGCTGTTTAAGGCACTGCCATAAACCTGCTTACCTTCTCGAGTAAATACCTGCATTTGAACAGCAGAACTACCGTTATATTCGGTGCTATAAAATTGACTGTCTTGAGTATTAGCTGGAATAACAAAGGCCAGGTTATTACTAGTCGTAATGGTGGACGCCGCCACTTGGGCTATGTTATTGCGCAATGTCGTGTCCATCGTGGTATCTGTCGCAGCAGCTGTAGGTTTTACATAACCATTTAAGGTTATGCGCGTCCCACTGGTGTTCGCAGTGGCCCGAGATACAGAAACAGCACCTCCAGAGGCAATACTTGAGTGTTCAGTCACCGAAACTTGAAGTGCATCAATGGGACGTTTGGTCGAGGTTAAACGAAAGGCGTCTCCATCTTTGGGCACGCCGGTGAGAGTAAACTTAACTCCGCCCATGGTCAGCTCGCTAGCACCAGTCACCGCTGTTTTACTCACCGTGTCTGTTAAGGTCCACAATTTTTTACTGTCTGAATAACTCAGTTCCATAGTGAGCTTATCTACCTTAGCATTAGGCACTGCACTCACAGTAACAAAGCCTGTGCCCTTATTTAAGCCAGGTGTCACGGTGTATATGTTGCCCAAAGAAAAGAGTTCTTTACCAAAATTTCCCTGCGCATCAATTCCCAAGGCGTGGGTGTTATTAACCTCGCCCACAAACACCTGAGTTAGGGAATCCAGTTCATCTCTTACAATGGTTAGGGAATTTTCTCTAAATTCTGAAATTCCAGCAATGCTTCCACCCACCACCTGAGTTACTTTTTGGGGGCTCATGAAGGGATCTAACATCAAGACAGCTTTATCCAAGTTAGTCACGCTTCGCTCAATCCCTAAAATACTGGGTTTTTTGCCCTGCACTAGGTATTGGCCTGAGGCCACATCACCGATATGAACATCTACCGCGCCATTATTTTTTTCCACTGCGTGAACACGCAATAACTTTGACATGTCTTTAATCAATGTGTCCCTGCGATCAAGCAGTTCATTAGGCTGCTTATCAATACTATTAACTCGGTTTAGGGAGGCGTTTATACTGGCAAGCTGTTCCGCAAGTTGATTCAGCGAATTCACCTGCCCTGTTAAATCACTATAAGAGCTCTCTTCTATGCGGGACAGTTGCGTACCCACAGAAGTAAATTGCGCCACTGTCGTTTCAGCCACATTCAGCATATTTTGACGGGCGGCCACAGAAGAAGGAGAAAGACTTACATCTTGCACAGCTGCAAAGAAACCATCCAAGGACGTGGATAAGCTCAGTTGTTTATCCGCTAAAATGTTTTCTAACTGCGTCATATATTCAAGAGTGGCTTGATGTTTATTAAGTTGAGACTGACTCGATCTCAGATTTTCTACAACAAAATTATCGTAACTGCGCTGCACACGCACAGCCCTGGCGCCGTTGCCAATACTAAGCGAACCCTCACTGGAAGAAGCGCTCTGAGCTATCTCTAAGCTTTGTCGGCTGTAGCCCTCAGTATCAACGTTGGCAATATTATTACCCACGGTCGCTAAAGCACGCTGATAAGTGCGTACTCCAGAAATACCTGTTGATAATAAATCGGCCATTACCTAACTCCGTTACCTATTTAACTAATGTTCATTTAAGGGTTTTAACGCCCATTATTGGTCTTTAACACCATGGCGGCAGGATCTTGCCGCTCTAGGTCAAAGGATGGCTGCCGAAAAACCGGCAACTCTAATTCTTTATTATTACTTGCAAGAGGCATGCCAGATATTAGGGACTGCACATCAAAGGCTTGATTTTCACTGCGCAGTTTTAATAATTGCTCCGCAGGCATTGCCATGCCCTGGGCTTCAAATTGTGCCTTGATGACATTGGCAATGCCAAAATCACCACGCTTTGCCATATCCAATGACACCTGCTTATCCGCCATATCTTGATAGGTGCGGACGGCTTGAGAATCAAACAGGCCTTCCTTTGGGATAGACTTGCGCATTTCTGCCAACATCATCTGTATAAACAAGGCCTCAAATTGCTGCGCTGTCTCATTGATGGCTGATTTTTGGTCACGCTGAGCCTGGCTACGTAAGTTCGCTAAGCCCTCGAAGTCGTTATAATTACCAGCGTGTTGTGTGGTGTTGACGCTCATGGTGTCATTTCCTTATTCAATGTGTTGGGGCTTTAAATAACAATCAAGTCAGCACGAAGGCTGCCACTTTGTTTTAGAGCCTGCAGAATAGACACTAAGGCAGTGGGTGAAGCGCCTACGGCATTGACTGCATCTACGATGTCTTGCAGTTCTATGCCTGGAGTAAACAAGAACATGTTGTTGGTCTGTTCTTCGATGTCCACCTCAGCATTTGCTACAGGTGTGGTGACCCCATTGGCGGCCAAAGCATTGGGTTGACTCACTGTATTGGCCGTTTTCACTGTCACCGTAATACCACCGTGGGTTACTGCTGCTGCATCTACCTTCACATTGCGGCTAATCACCACCGTGCCCGTGCGAGAGTTCACTACCACTCGCGCAGGAGGAGACGCAGGCTCTACTTCCAAATTTTCAATCATCGATAAAAAAGCCACCCGTTGATTAATTTCTGCAGGTGCCAAAACGCGAGTTGATACCGCATCTAGAGCACTGGCAGTGCCCGGACCAAAAGTATCATTAATCGAATTAGCTAATCGACGGTTGGTGGTAAAGTCAGAATTTTTTAAGTTGAGCACAATGTATTCACTGCTAGAAAAAGGGGTTTCGACCATTTTTTCTACTGTAGCACCAGACGGTATTCGCCCTACTGTCGGAACATTGACAGTGGCCGTTGAGCCTGCCCCTCCGGCAGTAACGCCGCTCACAGCTAAGGCTCCTTGAGCCAAAGCATAGACTTCACCGTCTACGCCCAAAAGGCGTGACATAATTAAGCTACCACCGCGTAAACTCGTCGCCGAACCAATGGTGGAAATGGTTACATCAATGCGTTGACCAGGTTTAGCAAAGGCGGGTAGGTTGGCCGTAATCATAACCGCTGCTACGTTCTTAAGTTCCAGAGAATTACGGGCGGTTGTGCCATCAAAGTTCGTCAAAGTATCGCTTAAATTGACACCAAAGCGCGCCAACATGGACGTCATGCTTTGACTGGTAAATGACATTTTACCGTCACCTGAGCCATTAAGGCCGACAACTAAACCATAACCAATGAGCTGGTTATCACGTACACCGGCCACTTCAGCCAGATCTTTAACACGATCAGCATGGGCCATTAAGGTAAACTGAGCTACCAAAATGGCGGCTAATAAACTAAAAACACGAAAAATTTTCATTAACTTCTCCTTCTTGCTGTAGTTAATGCAATATTGATGCCAGTTTATGAAATCAACCTAGTTAGTAATAGGTAATGTCATCAATAAATATGAGAACAGACTCAATAATTATTAGGCCAAAAAAAACCGCTGCGGTTAAGCAGCGGCTTTTTTGCTTAACTGATTACCCTCTAATGTTGATAATCGTCTGCGTTAAGCTGCTTGAGGTTTCAATGGCTTTTGCGTTAGCCTGGAAGTTACGTTGAGCAGTGATCAAAGCCACTAGCTCTTCCGTCAAATCCACGTTAGCTCGCTCTAAGGCACCGCCCTGTATCGCACCAAAGCCGTCAGATCCTGCCTCACCTAAGTCGGCTGCACCTGAGTTCGTGGTGGATTTGAAGTTAGCGTTACCTACCTGCTTCAAACCGTTCGGGTTAGCGAAGTTAGCCATCATTAACTTACCTAGGGCCACCTGGGTGCCGTTGGTATAGTTGGCTCGTACAACACCACCTGAGTCAATGTCCAAGCCATCTAACTGGCCTGATGGGAATCCATCCTGAGACAAGGACAACACAGAGAAGGGTGCAGAAAACTGGGTAGAGAACTTACCGTAGTCTACGCCCAAGGTTAACAAGTCAGAACCGTTGGCCGGGTCAAACGGTGAATAAGCCACACCCTCTTTAGGTGAAATCAGCTTACCAAAGGTATCAAAAGTCAGCTCACCCTTGTCTAGATAGATGGGTGTCCACTCTGGTGACGTTGCTGGCTTCGCTGTGGTTTGTTTACCCGCTTGGTCAATGTACAACAAGTTGCCCTCTGCATCCGTTGCTTGAGTCACAACCGTTACCGCTGGTATTACACCACGGGTTTGAGTAGTGGTGTCAAAGCCCCAGTTGGAGTGGCCGTTGATGTTCACCGTCGAGTTGGCTCCCACGGTGCCTGAAGTTACGGTAAAGCTTTGACTCGTTTGGTCAAACGCAACTGATACATCGTTTACCTGGCGACCATCCAAATGCTGGATCAAATTGATACGATCCTGGATAGCGGTGGCAAAGGTATGGCCCGTATAAGCTGCAGGTGGCACAACAACTGTGCCGTCTACGCCGTCTATGGTTACACTGATGCTGTTATCATTAGAGGTCACAGAGAAGGTACCCGTAATGTCAACACCCGCCTTACTGCCGGTTACGATACCAGCCGTAGAAGCAAGACCCGTACCTGTGGTATTTTTAAGTTCAGTTGCATAGGTTGAACCAATACCCAACAGGTGGCTTGTGCCGCCAGTAGCAGCGGTGCCTACAGGAATGTTTACAGAAATCTTGGATGCCTCACCGGTGGTACCTGACGAGAATGAGAACTTATGGGCGTCCTTACTGTAAGTCACTACCAAACCCGTGCGCTGTTGCTTAGCGTCCAGGGAGACCGTGCCCGTTGGCACAATTTGTCCACCATTAAACGCATCACCTACAGCAGAGAAAGTCGCTGTCGCGCTGTCTAAGCCAAAGGCTGACACAGTGCTTGGCGAAGACGCCTTAATACTGCCGTAAGTGGCGTCTGTTGGCGTAAAGGTTAGGGCTCTGGTTTTAAGGTCGTAGCCAACAGTCAGAGGTAAACCCGTATGGGCCACACTGTCAGTGCCTATGTAAGTTACTGCATTGACCTTAGCCTGTACATGAGCCACCAATTCTTCCCGAGTAAAGTTGGTGGTATTTTCTTGATACCGGTCAACGACAATCGTTAAATCTGTGGTTTCTGTGCCTGTAGAGAGGGCTGTATTAGCTTTAGTTGCTGTGACGCTACCCCCTATTGTGACTGAAGGTAAGGCAGTACTTGAGCGGGCGGCCATCACAAGTTTGTCATCGACGCGCTTGATATCAAACGCTGCTTCGCCCGCGTTGATTTTAACCGCTAATGCATCCAGGGTCTTGGCGTTATTGGAGTCAAAGGCTTGGGTGTAAGTATTGCCCCCAACTACAAAGGTCACGTTATTACCCACAACAAGAGCCTGGTTGAACGTAAAGGTATCGACCTCTGGGCCCATGGCCTTGTTGATGTCATTACCAAGGCTGTCTTGCAGCTCTAGGGTAATCGTACGGTCCGCCGTGGTAATGGGCATTTTATAGCTTTTTTCGTCACCAAACTTGGCGTTAAGGTTAAGGGTCATTAATGTCGCAAGTTCAGTACCAGTATATGTTCCAGCGGCAATATCGATGGTTTGAGTATTACTACCATCTACTGACACGGTCACAAAGTTACTAC
>Ga0209815_1000985_pt1 | contig 19809 bp, 30 predicted proteins | sample CoawatmetaG00DNA_FD_187507 | JGI IMG/M metagenome (GOLD analysis project Ga0209815, IMG submission 187507) | Marine microbial communities from the West Antarctic Peninsula - Coastal water metaG002-DNA (SPAdes) (version 2) | ecosystem: Environmental > Aquatic > Marine > Coastal ...
TCATAAAAGAAAGTTTAACAAGAATCTAAACTACCTTATTAAGGATTACCCTAAAGAGGTGAATGTAAATTATATTTTAGGAGATTACCTAAAACCTGTAATTATAAAACAATAATGAATATATTAAAATCAGTATTAAGAGAATTAGAAAACTAAAAACAACGGGGTGTAAAAACCCCATTAAAAACAAACAAGATGAAAAAAAGTAAACAAGACCAAGTATTATCAAATAAAGTACACGCAGTAGTTATGTGCGTAATAGTAATAATATTAATAACAATAAATATATAATTATGAAGAAAGTAATAGAATATTTTTTAGAAGGTATTGTGTATTTCGTAATGACTGCTTTAGTTGTTTATATGATACTAATGTTTTTGTCAATGATTATTAAACTATTTAAAAACTAATTATGAAAGAAGAAATTAAATTAGCTATTCAATCAATCCAACCATCTTACGAAACAACAGGTAGCTACCGTTATCCGCTTCCTAATGAGATAACTTTGTATTCTGATAGTAGTGCTTACCTTATAGATTTAAACCTTAAAGAGAGCGTTTTAAATGCAGAGATTTGGCAAGGCGAAGAATGGATAGAACTAAATGAAGAAGATATTGATTTTATTTATACTTACTTAAATGCTTTGTTAGAAGAAGAAATAGAATTGACAAAAAGGTATTACGAAGAAGAAAGGTACGAAGAACAAACAACTTATTTTATAAGATAATTATGGTAAAAGAATTAACAAAGAATCAATTAATAAAAGTAAGTGGTGCAATTTTATCAAGCTACGTAAACAATTACTATTTAGAAGAAACAAAGCATTGCGGAGTATTTAGACAAAGCACTAAAAAAAATGTATCAAGAACACTTGAAGATTTATTAAAAATAGAGTTAGAATACTTTGACAATGTTTACGATATTGATGACGAAGAAGTAGGTGGTGCATTAGTTCAAACAAATTTAAAGTTTATAGATGAATTTTTAAAGTTTGATTTTAATGAGTTCAGCAAATTACAAGAAGTATTTGTTGCATTTACAAAAGACCCAAAAAGACTAACAAGTATATCAGATAAAATATTAATAAAATCAGGAGCGAAAAAAATATAATTATGAGCAACAAAAGAGCAGATTACAGTAAAGTACAAGCAAACAGAATGTTAAAAGAATTTGAATCACTTTCAGGTGTTGACCCTTTAATATATTCACAAAAGCCAAAGGATGCATATTTTAGAGCGTTACTTTATAAGGTGCTAATGGATTTCAATTATATGAATGATAGACAAATTGCAGAGTTCTTTTTAACTAAAGGAATCACAAGAACAAGGGTTGCAGTATTTCACGCAGTTAGTAAGGTAGATATTTATTACTTAAACTATTCAGATTTTAGAGATGTTTATAATGTTTACTTCGATGACAAAGCAGAAGAAAGTAAAGAGTTAGAAAACAAGTTGATAGAGAAAGCAAAAGATGCTTCTGATAGAGCAGTTCAAAACTTACCACAATTTATAAAGGATGACCTGTATTTTTTAATACATAAGTTACCATTAGATAAAAGAAATGAAATATATGAATTAGTAAATTTAAGGGTTAAGTCTTGGGATTGGAAGTCTAAAGACAAATGTGAAATAATAGAAAGTTCTGATGGCTTATCCTCAAGGGCTTATTAGTAATGATTATAAATAAGAAAAATAGTATGTCTTTTATTACAAATTGTCATTTGAAAAGCATTATATAATTATATTGTTATATTAAGTTTTATGCAATAGCTACATAAAGCATTATCAAAATTGATTAGGTAATAAAAATACAATGATATAAATTTGGGCATACTATATTCTTACCTCAACCCTTGTTAATAAGTACTTATTTTTTTACATTTAAAATAGTTTATATTTATATAAATTATATTATATGCTTGAAAAGATTTACGCTTCACATAATAAATGGATTAACACAACCCTTAAATTTGGATGCTCTAAAGACGAAGCAGAAGATATTGTTGGTAATATGTACCTTATTATCGGTACGATGCTTAAAAAGGGTTTAAACATAGCTTACGGAGATGATGTAAACTATTATTATATTTACTTAACCTTAAAGACTTCATTCTTACAAATGAAAAACAAACAAACAAAAGAAAAAAAAGTTTCAATTGATTTAATTTTAGATATTGAATCTGGAGAATATGTAGATTTTGATTCAGCAAATGAAATAATACTTGATGAACTTGATAAACTACATTGGTACGACAGAAAAATATATAATTTGATTCAAGGAGAATATACAATTACAGAACTATCAAAAAAGACAAACATAACTTATCATAGTATATACAATACTTATAGAAAGGTAAAAGCACATTTAAAAGAACAATTATGAATGGAATAATATTAGTAATAGTACTCTTGTTTTTAGCATCATTTGCACAATACTTTAGAGATTAAATTATGAAATTAGGTAACTTAATAGAACGAATTACATATTATACAGGGATTAAATATCTTGTAAAAAAAATATTTGGAAACGAGTGTGGATGTGATGAAAGGCAAGAACAATTAAATGATATTGAATTATGGTAATAACAAATGAATGTAATATGGAGTTAATGGCAAGGTATGAAGATAATCACTTTGACCTTGCGATAGTTGACCCACCTTATGGGATAGATGTTACTAAAATGACATTAGGTAATGGTAAAAAGAAAATTAATAGAGGCGCAACGGATTGGGATAGTAAAACACCCACTAAGGAATACTTTAACGAATTGAGAAGGGTTAGTAAAAACCAAATTGTATGGGGTGCAAACTATATGACTGAAAATTTACCTCCAAGTATGGGTTGGATATATTGGGATAAAGGCACAGGTGCAAACGATTTTAGTGATGGAGAATTAGCTTATACAAGTTTTAACAGAGCATTAAGAAGTTTTAAGGTTAGTTGGGTTGGTGCTAATGCAAACAACGGAACACCAAGAATACACCCAACAGAGAAGCCAATAAAACTTTACGAGTGGATTTTAGATAACTACGCAAAGGAGGGACAAAAAATACTTGACACGCATTTAGGTAGTGGAAGTATAGCAATAGCTGCACACAATAGAAATTTTGATTTTACAGCTTGTGAGTTAGATAAAGGATACTATGAAGCAAGTTTAAAAAGATTAAAAGAACACACACAACAAATAAGAATGTTTTAAAATGGTAGCAGAAGATATAAAACTTTGGCAAGAAGCAAGAAAGAGAATTACAACTAAAATGGAACGTACAGATTTTAGATTAATGTGCCTTTTACATTCAAGATACTTTAACCATAAATATTCAGAACCTTGTACTTGTAATAAAGTTAGGTTAAGGCAATGGATTGAACAATTAGATAATAAATTAAAATAGATATGAAACCAAAGAAGCACACAGTAAACGAAAGATTAGCAAGATTGGAAAAGATGACCTATAAATTAGCATTAGAAATTCATTCAATTGTTAAAGCAATAGAAGCAACACAAGAAGATAAATAAACATCAGCATTATTGCTCACGATAAGTGTTAAACAGGTATTCTTTTTAAAGAGGTCACAGAACGTTAACAGATGTTTTTAAATAAAAGAGTAGAACTTTAATAAGATTATTAAAGAACCCCAATAAATTAGGGGTTTTTTTGCATTATATAGATAAGCAATTAATTAATAGTTAATTTATATTAAGATGGAAGATAAGAGAAAATTAAACGGTGGGCATAGTACAAAATCAAAAGAAGGTAACATTGATAAACGTAAAAACGAATATAGAAAAGCGTTAGAAGAAGCATCAAGTAAACAAGATGTAATTGATGTTATTAATATGATAAAGATAAAAGCGGTAAAAGATAAAGACGTTCAAGCGGGTAAATTGTTTTTAGAATACTACATCGGTAAACCAAAAGATAGTGTAGACATTACCACAAACGGAGATACAATTAACATACCTATAATAACCTTTAAGAAGTCTTAGTAAATTTATGAGTGAAATAGTTATAAATGATTTATTTGAACCTTTAAGGTCTTCTAATGCTCGTTATTATGTTATAACAGGTGGTAGAGGTTCTGCAAAGTCTTTTAGCACTACTTTAATAGAAGCAACAAATACTTTTAACATTGGGTATCATTGTCTTTATACAAGATATACAATGACCTCTGCTGAACTTTCAATCATACCTGAATTTAATGAAAAGATTGAACTGTTAGAATCACAAGAATGCTTTGATGTAACAAAGAAAGAAATTACAAATACAGTTACGGGAAGCAGAATATTATTCAGAGGTATCAAAACAAGTGCAGGAAATCAAACTGCAAATCTAAAATCATTGCAAGGAATATCAACTTGGGTTCTTGATGAAGCAGAAGAAATGGTTGATGAGAATGAATTTGATACTATTGATTTATCCATAAGAAGTAAGGTGCAACAGAATCGTATTATAATGATACTGAATCCAACGACTAAAGAGCATTGGATATATAAGAAGTTCTTTGAAAGTAAAGGCGTAGAAGAAGGGTTTAATGGTGTTGTTGGAGATGTGTGCTACATACATACAACTTACTTAAATAATATTGATAACCTACCGAAATCTTTTATAGATAATATTGAAAATATAAGGGTAACAAATCCGAACAAGTACAAGCATAAAATATTAGGTGGTTGGTTAGATAAAGCAGAGGGTGTTGTATTTACGAATTGGGAATTTGGTTCTTTTAATCCCGATGGGTTGCAGACATCTTGTGGAATGGATTTTGGTTTTAGTGTTGACCCTGATACATTGACAGAAGTTGCAATTGATAAAGGAAAAAGAATAATATACGTTAAAGAGCATTTGTATAAAAACGGTTTAGGTGTAACGGAATTAGCACAGATAATTATAAACAGAGTAGGTAAGAAATTAATAATTGCAGATAGTGCAGAACCAAGATTAATATCTGATTTAAAATATAAGGGTGTAAATATTCAAGCGGTTAAGAAAGGAACTATTGAAAGTGGTGTTACTACTATGCAAGATTATAAAATAGTAGTTGACCAAAGCAGTTCAAATATAGCAAAAGAATTAAACAATTATATTTATTTAGATAAAGGCTCAAAATTATATTTGGATGATTGGAATCACGCAATAGATGGTATTCGTTATAATGTAATATATAATTTAGACAATCCTAACAAGGGTAATTATAGCATTAGGTAATGGATAATAGGGAAATGATTGCAACGGTTGAATGTTACATACATCACAGAACAAATAAACAGATTAGAATAGCACCTATAAAAGCAAAGGATTTATTCTTACTTACAAAGGCTTATGAAAATTGTAAGTCTTTTTTTATAAAACATTAACAAAATAGTATTATATAAATATGAAGATTGAAATAAACGTACCTACAACATTAAACGAAATTACATTAGGACAGTATCAGAAGTTTTTAAAGATAGCTGAAAACAACCCTGATGGTAACTTCTTGGATGCAAAGATGATTGAAATCTTTTGTGGTATTCCTTTATCTGATAGCTACAAATTAAAGATGTCAAGTGTAACCGCAATTGTAGATATACTAAATGAATTGTTAGAATCTAAACCAAATCACATTGAACGTTTTGAAATGAATGGAACACAGTATGGTTTTATTCCTGACTTAAACGAAATGAGTTTAGGGGAATACATTGACCTTGATAATAATGCGAGTAAGTGGGAACAGATGCACATTGCAATGAACGTACTTTATAGACCGATTAAGGATAGTAAAGTAGGAAAATATAATATTATCGATTATGATGTAAGTAATTCAGAGAAGATGCAGAATATGCCTTTAGGTGCGGCAATAGGTAGCCTTTTTTTTTTCTACAATTTAGGGATGGAGTTATCGAAGCATACGATTCTTTATTCCAACAATCAGCAGGAGATGGTGGATATTCAAGGTCAGCTAATTTCGCTTCCAAATGGGGGTGGTATCAGTCAATTTACGGAATCGCTAACGGAGATATTACAAAGTTTGAAGATATCACTAAATTAAATATACATCAATGTTTTACAATGCTTTCTTTTATGAAAGAAAAAGCAGAGTTAGAAGCACAAAATATTAAAAACAAATTCTAATGAAAGGGTTTTATCAAGTAACAGAAACAATAAAGAATCAACTATTATCAGACCCTAATGTAAATACAGTTACAACAGGAGATATAACAAAGATTGATTTAAGCAAACAAACAATGTTTCCTTTATCACATATTATTGTTGGTAACGTAGGTAATGAAGATAATATATTACGTTTTAGTTTATCGGTTTTAGCAATGGATATTGTAAACGTTTCAAAAGAAGAAGTTGTAGATATATTTGTAGGCAATAACAACGAACAAGATATTTTAAACACACAATTAGCAGTACTTAATAAATTGGTGCAAGTTTTAAGAGGTGGAACGTTACATCAAGATTTATATCAATTAGATGGCACACCAAGTTTTGAACCTTTTTACGATAGGTTTGAAAATGAGATGGCTGGTTGGGCATTAACTTTTGATGTGTTAATACCAAATGATATTTCAATATGTTAAGCAATGTAGAGAAAGAATTAAAGAATTTCGCAAAGTATGTAGTTACAAAATCAAGAATGAACCTGCGTAGTTCTGATAAAAATAGTTCAGGTAAATTAGCTAAAAGTTTAGATTCAGACGTCAAGGTTTCTAAAAATAGTTTTCAGTTAGAATTTGTAATGGAAGAATACGGAATCTTTCAAGACAAAGGTGTAAGAGGTAAGAGTTCAAGTGCAAAAGCACCAAATAGTCCATTTAGATTTGGAACAGGTACAGGTAAGAAAGGTGGTTTAAGTAAAGGGATTAATAAGTGGGTTAAAAGAAAAAGGTTTCAATTTAGAGATAGAAAAAGTGGAAAGTTTTTAAGTTATGATAGTACTGCTTTTTTAATTAGCAGAAGTATTTATCATAAAGGAATTGCACCAAGTATGTTCTTTACCAAACCATTTGAGAAAGCATTTAAGAATTTAGATAAAGACATTGTGAAAGCATTTAGGTTAGATGTTGAAGCATTATTAGAAACAACAATAAAAGATAATTTGAAATAAGATGGCAATAATTAATTTACGAAGTCCAAAATATGTATCGTACACAAACGCTTTACAATCTTCCGTAACGTTTAGTATAAAAGTATGGACTGGATTAGAATCAAATCCTCCTTCTGAATTTATATATGTTTTAAATAAAAAAGCAATTAATATAGGCGATAAAGTTACAATAGAAGTATCTGAATTAATTAGAGATTATATAGTAACTAATTTTAATGGATATTCAACAAGTCCTGTTTGGGCTAGTTTTCTTACACAAGCATTAGATTCAACTGGTACTGCATTTACTGGGAGTGCATTTACTGATTTATGTTTGGATAGTTATTCTTATTTTGAAGAACCTAGTTTCAATATACAAAACAAAACTATTTTATTTAGTAATAGGGTAATATACGCTCTTGCTGACAATCTGTTTAGATTACCAATACATTCATACAACAATCCATCTTTAGTGTTTTTTAAGGATGGTAAAATAATAGACCAACGCTCTTACGCTAGAAACAACTTATCTGAACAGCAAGTTTATTACATCTCTTTAGGTGGTGGCGGTAACATTCAGACAGATACGTATGCTGAAAGAGTTGTTTTCGATGGTGGAACTTTTGAAAACAATAATTGTTTAAGAGCATTTTTTGATGAATTTGAAGTATCAGCAGTAGATAAGATACAAATAGCTGATGACTATGGGGTTTACTTTATAGATGTAAAGACTTTAGAAGAGTGCAAATATGAGCCTAAGAAAGTAACATTTACAAACAAGTTTGGGGTGTTGCAAGATATGTATTTCTTTAAAAAGCTAGTCAAAAAAATGACTGTTAAAAAGGAATCTTACAAAGCTAATATAATATCAAATGGAGCATACAGTATAAGTAGCCACGTTAATAGAGATTTTAATGTTGTAGGTAACGAATCAATTTCTTTGAGTAGTGGATTTTTAACAGAAGATTATAACGAAGTATTTAAGCAGTTAATGCTATCAGAAAAAGTTTGGTTAACAAATGTAACAGAAGGCTTTGAGCAAGTACTTCCTATAAATGTAAAAACAAGTAACATCACATACAAGACTTCTTTAAATGATAGGCTTGTAGAATATACAATAGATTTTGATAAATCTTATGACACTATAAACAACATTCGATAGATGCAAAAAATACAACTATATATTGAAGGGCAAAGGGTTGATATGTTTAAAGACGAAAGTGTAACTATAACACAATCAATAAAGAACGTTAAACAAATTGATAAAATATTTACTTCATTTTCAAAGACCTTCAGTTTACCAGCATCTAAAATAAATAATAAGATTTTTAAGCATTATTATAATGTTGATATTGTTGGAGGATTTGATGCAAGAATAAGAAAACCTTCAAACATAGAATTAAACAGTCTTCCATTTACTGATGGCTTAATTAAGCTAGAAGGAGTTGATTTAAAAGACAATAAACCCCACACCTATAAGATTACATTCTTTGGGAATACAGTTACCTTAAAAGACACGTTAGGGGATGATAAGTTATCTGGTTTAACAAGTTTAACAAATCTAAATAAAACGTATGATGCTGATAATGTAAGAGCATCTCTACAAGGTAACCCAGCAATAGATAATATAATTGTTCCATTAATAACGCATACTCAAAGATTGACTTTTGATACTGCTGCAAATAATCAAACAGTTGGAAATATTGGGTATCATAACGGACATAATCAAGGTGTTTTATATACAGATTTAAAATATGCGATTAGATTACATTCTATAATTGAAGCAATACAAACAAAATACCCATCTATTTCTTTTTCTAATGACTTTTTTAATAATACTAATCAATCTTATTATGGGTTGTTTATGTGGTTGCATAGAAAGAAAGGCGATGTGCAAAATAGAAGTAATTTAAACGAAAAATTATTAATTGGTTTCCCTAATGGTTCTGATTCTGGCACTAATTCAACAATGCTAAACAATGCTTTGACTTTGTTTTATGTACCAGAGCCGAATGAATTAAACAATCCTTTAGGATATACCTCGTTATTTGTTGAAACAACTACATCAGACACAGATTTATACAGAGTATCAATAAGAAGAGATGGTATAGAAGTTGCTAATAGTGGGGATATTACAAGTGGACAACAATTTACTACATCTGTTAACTTTAACGAAATTCAAAAAGATTCATCTTATACTATTTATATTGAATCTAATTTTACTTTATTTTTTAGTGCTATTGATTTTAAAGTTTTTAGATATAATCCTAATCAATCAGTACCTATAAAAACATATTCTATTGGAAGCTATCAATATACTACATCTTTACAATTTGATATTACGCAACAAATACCAGATATAAAAGTAATAGACTTTTTGAGTGGGTTGTTTAGGATGTTTAATCTCATTGCATACATTGAAAGAAATAAAACTCAAATTACTGTAAAAACTTTAGATGATTTTTATGCAAACCCAGCTTCTTCCTCTCCTTACGATATAACAAAATATATTGATGTAAGCAAGAGCCAAGTAAATATTGCTTTACCATATAGAAAAATTAATTTAAGGCACGAAGACACTAAAACTTTTTTAGCTGCTAAACACACACAATTATTTGGAGAAACTTGGGGAGAGGCTCAATTTGATTTTGGAGAAAAATTAGATGGAGGTATTTATAATGTAAAGACTCCCTTTTCACAAATGAAATATGAAAGGTTAATTGATGCAAACACTTCTTTAGCTACAACTGCACAATGGGGTTGGTCTGTGGATGATAATCAAGAGTCTAATTTAGGAAAGCCTTTGTTGTTTTATCCAATAAAAATAACAAATGGAAATATAATTACTTTTTTAAATACTCCAACAAACATTGCAGCTATTTCAAATTACATTGTACCATCGAATAGCGTTGCATTATCATCTGCTACAAGTTCTTATAATATGAATTTTAACGCTGAACAAAATGAATGGGGTGCTTTAGAGAATCCAGCAGATACTGGTTTTACTAATTCATTATTTGAAGCATATTACAAAAATTATATAACAAGCGTTTTTAATCCATCAAATAGAATTACAAAAGTAAGTGCCTATCTACCATTAAGAATTTTACTTAATTACACTTTAGCAGATAGATTTGTAATTAATGGGAAAAGTTATAAAATAAATTCAATAACAACCAATTTTGATAGCGGTAAATCAGAAATAGAATTATTAAACGATTTATAATGATAGAGAATATTTTATTTTTATTAAAAGATACAGACTGCAAGGCAGACATTGTACAATTAGCAAAGGGAAAAAACAAGTTTCCAAATAGTTTCAGAGAATTAATTACAAGACAAAAGCAAGAATTACAATGGAAAAAATAATAATTGATTTAGAAGCTAAAACGGATAAGGCTTTAAAAGGAATTGATGGAGTTGCAAAGAGCGTTGAAGAATTAGGAAAAGAAGTTTCTGATTCTAATAAGGCAACAACAAATTCTTTAAAGGGTGTTGAAAAAGCATCTAAAGGTGTTGCCAAAGGTGTTAAGGCAGTTGGTACAGGATTAAAGGCAATTGGACTTGGTTTAATTATTGGTGCATTAGGAACGTTAAAAGAACTTTTTGAACAAAATCAAAAGGCGGTTGATTTCTTTAGTGTTGCTTTTGAAACTGCTTCTGTTGTGGTTGGGCAAATGGTTACTGCTTTTACAAATGTTTATGAATCAGTTACAAAGAGTTCTGAAAACTTCGATGCACTTGGTAAGGTAATGAGTGGTATTTTAACGGTTGCAATCACACCTTTTAAATTAAGTTTCTACGCAATTAAATTGGCAATTCAAGAAGCACAATTAGGATGGGAAAAAAGTTTTTTAGGGGATAAAAATCCTGAAACAATTAAGAACTTAACATTAGATATTTTAGAAACAAAAGGAGCTATTGTTGAAGTATCAAATGAATTTGTTAGTGCGGGTAAAAGCATTGTTGATAATTTTGGCGAAGCAATAACTGAAACAACAAACATAGCTAAAAACGTAGTTCAAGAAGTTGGTAAGATTAGTGTAAAGACAGCTTTAGAAACTGCAAAAGCAAATACAGAATTGCAAAAATCTGCTGAATTAGCTGGAGCAATGCAAGGATTATTATTTGAGAAGTTTGATAGACAAGCAGAGAAGTTAAGGCAAATAAGAGATGAAGAAAGAAACACTATTGCAGAACGTAAGAAGGCAAATGATGAATTATTAATTGCAGTAAACAACGCTGAACAAGCAATGCTTTCACAAGCGAAGCAACAATTAACAATTGCAAATGCAAACCTAAAAAAAGATTCTGAAAATATAGAATTTAGAGTTGCACAAATAGAGGCACTAAAAGAACTCGCAGGAGTTGAAGCACAAATTGAAGGAATAAGGTCAGAGCAAAAGGCAAATGATTTAGCACTAAGTAGAGAACAGATAGAATTAACAAACACGAAGGCAGAAAGTGAATCTAATTTAAGTATTGAAAGAAAAAGATTTAATGCAGAACTAATAGAAGATGAACTTTTAAGATTAGAAAAATTAAGAGAGATTGATGAATTAGAAAAAGAACAAGAATCTTTAAGACTTGAAGCCATACTTGAAAACGCAAACGCTGGAACACAAGCAAAAGTTGATGCACAAATTGCTCTTGATGAATTTTTAGAGCAATCAAGGCAAACAAACATTACAAGAGATACAGAAATTGCAAAAGCAGAAAGTGAATTATCTAAACAAAAGATAAAAGATAAAGCAATGGTTGTAGATGCAATCTCTCAATTTGCAGATGCAGAATCAGGCATTGGTAAAGCCTTGTTAATAGTAAAACAAGCACTTGCATTGCAAGAAACCTTGATGGATATAAAGCGAATTACTTTTAAAGGAATAGAGGCAGTCGGTTCTGCTGGTGTTTCTACTGCTCAAAATGTTGCAGAAAGTTCTAAAATTGGTTTTCCGCAAAACCTTATAACTATTGCGGGTGCTATTGCACAAGGTATTGGAATTGTAAAATCTGTTAAATCTGCGGTTTCAAAAACAAAAGCAAAAGCTGGAGGTGCGAGTGCATCAGCTCCAAGCATATCAACACCATCAATTCCATCTTTACCACCATCATTTAATGTAGTTGGTTCAAGCGATACAAATCAATTAGCAGATGCAATAGGTGGGCAATCACAACAACCTACAAGAGCGTATGTAGTTTCAAACGATGTTACAACTGCTCAATCAATGGATAGAAATATTGTTGATGGTTCATCAATATAAAATATAAAAACTAACAAAAAAAACATTATATAATTATGAAGATAATAGAATTAATTTTAGATGAAGACGAAGCAATAGGGGTTGAAGCAATTTCAGTTGTAGAAAATCCTGCAATCGAATCAGACTTTATTGCTTTAAATAACCAAGAAATTAAACTTGCAGAAATAAGTAAAGAGAAACGTTTACTAATGGGTGCTCTATTAATACCAAAGAAGCCTATTTACAGACGTAATGGCGAAGATGAATATTATGTATTCTTTTCTGCTGATACTGTCTTAAAAGCATCACAAATGTATTTGCAAAATGGTAACCAATCTAATTCTACATTAGAACACGATGGCAAGTTGAGTGGTTTAACATTAGTTGAAAGTTGGATAGTAGAAGACAAGGCAAAAGACAAGACTGCATTATACGGTTTAGATGTACCTGTTGGAACTTGGATGGGTTCTGTAAAGGTTGATAATGATGAGGTTTGGAATGACTACGTAAAAACGGGAAAAGTAAAAGGATTTTCTATTGAAGGATATTTTGCAGACAAATTAGAAAGACCAAACGAAGAACTAAAAGAAGATTTATCTAAAGACGAAAGTGTAATAGAAGAACTTAAAAAACTATTATCATAATGAGCAAAGCAGTTTATTGTAAATGTAAGAATACTTATTCTATTGAATGTAAAAACGAGCAAGATTGTGATGCACCTGATTATTGGAAGCAAGGAATAGGTTCTATTGACAAAATAGATGAATAGTAATTATATTTTTAACTTAATAACGTTGTAAATCTCATTTAATGTCTGTTTTGTTATTTTAGCAGACATTACCTGATGTTCACATAAAAAAGTAATATAGTATTCATTCTTTGGTATTATAGACTTGTCTAAGGTCGTTTTTATTTTTTTTGTTTTCATATTTTAAAAATATTTACTAAAAATGATATACATTTTATTACCTCGTTTAGATATAGTTTTATAAAGCGTAAAACTTCTACCAAAGTTTTTTTCTTGTCCGCATTTATAAATTGATGCAGACTTTGGCAGAAGTCTTTGGTGGTTTAATTCTATAACTGTAAAGGATTCATTACTAATTGTGTTTATTACAAATTCTTTCATACGTAAATATAACATTTTTTTTAATACCAAAATACAAAATTAACATTAAATTTTATTATATAATTATGAACGCAGAAAAAAAAGTATTTAGCAGACTCTTTGAAAAGAGTAAAACAGAGTTATCTATTCATAAAGTCGATTTAAGTTTAGTAGATAAACTTGAATCGAGATATAAGTCTTTAGGAAAAGCAGATGTAGGAATATACTTATCAGGTGTACAAAAATTAGTTACTAATTTAAAATCAGCAATAAGTAAAACAGGAGATTTACAAGATGATGTAAAATCTGCCGTTTCAGGGTATAATGGTATGGGAGATACTGATAACGCTAAAATAGCACAAAGATTACTAAGTAGTATAAAAAATGATTTTGATGAATTAGTTTTTATATACGATAAATTACGTTCAATCTAAAATATAATTAAACTAAATATATGAACACAAAAGAAACACTAAACAAAGTTAGAACCTTGCTCGGTATCGAAGTAAAGTTTGAGCAAATGAAACTTGATAATGGTGCAGTATTAGAAGCAGAAGTATTTGAAGCGGGTGCAGAAATTTTTGTCGTTGCAGATGAAGAAAGAGTTGCAGTACCTATTGGAGAATATGAAACCGAAGACGGTAAAATTATTGTAGTTGCAGAAGAAGGTATTATTGCAGAAGTAAAAGATGCAGAAGCTAAAGAAGAAGAAGCAGTAAGTGAAGAAGTAGTTGAAGAAGAAATGGCAACTGAACAAGCAACACCAAAAAAAGTTGTGAAGTCAATTAGCGAAGAAACATTCTTTTCTGAAATTGAAAAACTACGCAACGAAATTAACGAACTAAAACTTTCTAAAGTAGAGGAAAAAGTTGAATTATCAGAAGTTGAAGGAATATCACACAATCCCGAAGCAGTAACTGAAAAAAAAGAATTAAACCTTTATTCTCAAAAAGGTAAAAACACAACACAAAGTAGAATTTTTAACAAATTAAATAAATAATAAAATGGCATTATCAATAACAAGTACTTACGCAGGAGAATTTGCAGGAAAATATATTTCTGCAGCTTTATTAAGCGGTAACACAATTGCAAATGGTTTAATCGAAGTAAAACCAAATGTAAAATTTAAAGAAGTTTTAAAAAGAGTTGACCTATCAGGAATCATTGCAAACGCAAGTTGTGATTTTACAGACGCAGGAACAGTTGCATTAACTGAAAGAATTTTAGAGCCTAAAGAATTACAAGTAAATTTAGAACTTTGTAAGACTCCTTTTCAATCAGATTGGGAAGCAATTTCTATGGGATATTCAGCGCACGATGATTTACCAAAAACATTTTCTGATTACTTTATCGGATTAATGGCAGGTAAAATGGCAGAAGCAACTGAAAACAGTATCTGGAGTGGAACTGCTGGAGCAGGTTCTTTTGATGGATTTGCTACATTATTAACCGCTGCTACTTTACCAGCAGGACAAGATATAGTTGGAGTTCCAATTACTGCTACAAATGTTGTTGTCGAATTAGGAAAAGTTGTAGATGCTACACCAAGTTCAATAGTAAACAACGAAGACCTATTTATTTACGTATCAAACAATGTTTTTAGAGCGTACAAAAGAGCATTAGCATTAGTAGGAGGAAGCACACAAGGAAACAACCAAGATGTTGATGTACAATATTTTGATGGTATTAAAATTGTAATTGCAAACGGATTAGCAGACAATAAAATGGTTGCTACTTTAAAATCTAACTTATATTTCGGAACTGGTTTATTAGCAGACCACAATGAAATCAAAGTTTTAGATATGGCTGATTTAGATGGTTCTAAAAATGTAAGATTTATCGCACGTTATACTGCAGGAGTTCAGATTGGAGTTTTAGAAGACGTAGTTTTCTATTCTTAATCACTAATAATTAAATAATATTAAAGGGTAGGTAGTTCATCTGCTTACCCTTTTTTTAATAACTTAAAACATAAAACACAATGGCTTGTACATTAATATCATCAGGAAGAAGTTTAGCCTGTAAAACATCAGTTGGAGGTTTAAAAGCAGTATATTTTGCTTCTTTTGGAACTTTAGGAGCAATTACAGAAGTAGAGGGAGAAATTACCTCAATAGCAGGTACACCTGACTTTTACAAATACGACATTAAAGGAAATTCTTCTTTAGAAACTGCAATAAATAGTTCAAGAGAAAACGGAACAACTTTTTATACACAAACATTAAATTTGACTTTACCTTTTTTAGATAAAGCAACACAAGAACAAATTAAATTATTAGCAACTACAAGACCTCACGTAGCGATTGAAGACTATAACGGTAATTTCTTTTTAGTTGGTTTAGAAAACGGTGCAGAAGTAACAGGTGGTACAATAGTATCAGGTGCTGCTATGGGAGATTTAAGCGGATTTACTTTAACATTAGAAGGACAAGAAAGAGAACCTGCTAACTTTACAGTTTCTACGGTTGTAACTGCAAACACAAGTGCAGTAGTGATAGACCCAAACGCATAATTTAATTACTAATTGGTTTATTTAAAAAGGCATTCTTAATTGAGTGCCTTTTTTTTATGTTAAATAAATAAAAATTTAAGATAAAAGTATTATATAAGTATGAAACATTTATTACCATCTACTGATTTACAAACTTTAAATATTATACCAAGAGTATATTCAAGGGATATAGTTGTAAAATTAAGAGATGATAGTACTAATATTACAACTACTTTTTCTTTAGTTGGTGTACGTTATAAAAATTATATTCAAATAACAACAATTTTCAATTTAAAAGAAGGGCATTTTTACGATTTAAAAGTTTATGATGCACGAAATGAAATAACGGATTCAAACATTATTTACAGAGATAAAATATTTTGTACAGACCAATCAACAAACCAATCTAATAATGAATATTACACAGTTAATAAAGATGTGTATAAAGAAAAGGGTGGTAATAACGATTTTATAATATTATGAGTAAACACATAAATAAATACAGAAAGCCAACGGTGGTTAAAACAAATAACGAATCTAAAATTAGTTTTGTTAATTTAAGCACTTACACAAGTCCTCAAATAGTTGAATCCAAAAATAAAGAATGGGTTGAATTTGGTGCAGATAATAACTTTTTTCAATTTCTAATTGACAAAGCAAATGGAAGTGCAACATCAGGTGCTTGTATTATTGGTGTTTCTCAAATGATATACGGTAGAGGTTTAGACGCGACAGATAGTTCAAGAAAACCTGAATCTTACGCAAGAATGATTTCTTTATTTAAAAAAGATGTTGTAAGAAGATTATCATACGATTTAAAATTGGCAGGTCAATGTGCAATGCAGGTCATTTATTCAAAAGATAAAAAGACTATTGAAAAAGTAGAACACTTGCCAATTGAAACATTAAGAGCAGAAAAAGTTGGTTCAGAAGATAAAGAAATACAAGCGTATTATTATCATCCTGATTGGGCAAATGCAAAGCCAAGCGACAAGCCTACAAGGTTACCATCTTTCGGAGTTTCAGATACACCAAAACCAATTGAAATACTTTACGTAAAGCCTTATGAAGCGGGTATGTACTATTATAGTACTCCTGATTATGTTTCGGGTATTCAATATTCTGAAATAGAATCAGAAATATCGAATTTTCATTTAAACAACATAAAATCAGGTCTTACTCCGAGTTTTCTTTTAAATTTTAATAATGGTACTCCTGATGAGGAAGCACAAACATTAATAGAAAATAAAATAAAGCAAAAATTTTCAGGCAGTTCAAATGCGGGAAAATTTATATTAGCTTTTAACGATTCAAAAGAAGCACAAGCAGATATTACACCCGTTCAATTATCGGATGCACATAACCAATATCAATTTCTTTCTGATGAAGCACAAAAGAAGATAATGATTTCACATAGAATTGTTTCGCCAATGCTTTTAGGTATTAAAGATAATAGTGGTTTTGGTAATAATGCACAAGAACTAGAAAACGCTTCTGTATTAATGCAGAACATTGTTATTAGTCCATTTCAAGACCTTTTAACAGATGCCTTTGATAAGGTATTAGCATTTAATGGGATTGCTTTAAACTTATATTTTAAGACCTTACAACCTTTACAATTTTTAGATTTAGATAATGTAAAAGACGAAGAAACAAGGGAAGAAGAAACAGGTGTTAAAATGTCTAAAATGGCTTCTGATTTAGAAGATTTTGGAGAAGATGAAGATTTAGAAGATTGGGAATTAATAGACGAAAGAAAAGTTGACTACGATGCAGAAGATTCTTTAAATGAAGAACTAGAAAAACTAAACAATCCTAAATTATCTGCACTTTCTAAAATATACAATTTTGTAACTACTGGAACTGCAAGACCCAATGCAAAGAGTAAACAAGATGGCGAAGCAAACGGTTTTAAATTCAAAGTAAGGTATCAATATGCGCCTTTAACATTTAGCGAAAATAGTAGAGATTTTTGCAAGAAAATGGTCGGAGCTAAAAAGATATATCGCAAAGAGGATATTGATATGATGAGCAAAAAAGCGGTTAATGCTGGATGGGGATTAGGCGGTTCTGATACTTATGATATTTGGCTTTATAAAGGAGGAGGTTCTTGCTCTCATTTTTGGATGCGAAAGACTTATAGGTCAAAAAGAAAAGGCGGAACTGCTGATGCTAAAAACCCAAATTCAGAAGTAAGCGTAAACAAAGCAAAAAAAGAAGGATTTAAACCAGAGGTAAACGCAAAAGATGTTGCAAAAAGACCCAGAGATATGGCGGATAGAGGTTTTAAAGATGGTAGGGGAAACTGGACAACACCAAGATAACAAATAAAATATGGCAACAGCATTATTTATAAGTAGAACGGATTTAGTAAAAAACACTATCATTGATGGTAATGTTGATACTGACAATTTTATACAATTTATTAAAATAGCACAAGAAATTCACATTACTAACTATTTAGGAAGTAAATTATATGATAAAATTTCAGCTGATATTGTAGCGGATACTTTAACAGGAGATTATTTGTCTTTAGTTAAAGATTACATACAACCTATGTTGATACATTTTGCAATGGTTGAATATTTACCATTTGCATCTTTTCAATTAAAAAATGGTGGTGTATTTAAACATAGTTCAGAAAATGCTGAATCAGTAAGTAAGTCAGAATTAGAGTTTTTAATACAAAAGCAAAGGGATTTTTCAGAATATTACACAAGAAGATTTGTAGATTATATTTGTTTTAATAGTACAAAGTTTCCTGAATATTTGAACAATAGTGGTTCTGATATTGACCCTGATAAAGATGTTAATCCTACAAATTGGGTATTATAATGGCTACATACAAACCAAAAGAAGAAAATATAAGTCTTTTGCAAACGTATTTAAGCAAAGTAAAAACAAAAAAATAATATAAAAATGAGTGTAGCGTCAGTAGTTAAAATAGATAATCAATATAAAGGAGATACTTATGATGGGATTCAATTTACCCTTTTAAATACAGAGGATAGTTCACCTATTGATTTAACCAATGTTGCTATTAAAATTCAATTTAGATACGATTCAAAAATAGGAGGTATTCAAAAAGAAATAACTAATGGTAATGGTATAACGGTATCAGATGCAGTTAACGGTGTTTTTTCTATTGATAGTTTTTTAATTGATTGGTCGCCAGATATTTATTATTTTGATATTCAAATGACATTTCCAAATGGAGTTGTAAGAACATACATACAAGGCACAATAAAAGTAATACAAGATATAACAAATGGATAATATTACTGTAATAGTTGAAGATTACCCGCAAGAAATAACGGTTCAAGTTACAACCACAGGTATAACAGTTGACCAAGCTAATCAAATTGTTACCAATACCCAAAAGGTTTCAGATATTAATCACGTTACTTTAGAGTTGTTTAATGTAGATAATACTTCAGACGCAAATAAACCCATTTCAGATGCTACAAATCAAGTTTTAAATACAGAAACGCAAGCGAGAATTGATGCTGATAATGTTTTACAGTCAAATATTGATAGTGAAGCGGCAACAAGATTGGCAAATGATAATACAATTCAGGGCAATTTAAGTACAGAATCTTCGACAAGGTTGGCAAATGATAACACTTTGCAATCTAATATTAATAATTTAGATACAAGGGTTGCTTTAAACGATGTTAAAGTTGGTATTACACCAACTCAATCAAGTAATATTGTTACTAACAACGCAAAGGTTGGAATAACTACTTCGCAAACTAACGAGATAATTGCCAACAACGCAAAGGTTGGTTATACTGATGCTTTAGTTTCAGCGAATACAAGTGTAGTTGCCAACACAAACAAAGTTGGAATTACAGTCCCGCAATCAAGCGATATTGTTACAAACAATTCTAAAGTAG
>Ga0209815_1000986_pt1 | contig 19796 bp, 15 predicted proteins | sample CoawatmetaG00DNA_FD_187507 | JGI IMG/M metagenome (GOLD analysis project Ga0209815, IMG submission 187507) | Marine microbial communities from the West Antarctic Peninsula - Coastal water metaG002-DNA (SPAdes) (version 2) | ecosystem: Environmental > Aquatic > Marine > Coastal ...
ATTCAATTGTACCCACTTTATATTTGAAAGAGCTGCAACGTTTGATATAATTCCATTAAAAATATTATGTTCCGATGTGATTTTTTTTATTTCTGAAATAATTTTTCCTCTGTCAAAAACGGTCAAAAAGATGCATTCATCTCCCTCAAAAACAGCAGCTTTAACGCGAGAATTGCCAATATCAATTGTTAAGTTCATTTGCCAAATTTAGATAAAAAATAAAAATACTTTACATTTTTTTAAGTTTTCTTTAGTAGATGTGAAAAAACATTTTATATTTGCATCCGCTAAGGCAATGGTACCTTAGCTCAGTTGGTAGAGCAAAGGACTGAAAATCCTTGTGTCCCTGGTTCGATTCCTGGAGGTACCACAAAATTATCCCGTAACTCATTTATAAACAATGATTTACGGGTTTTTTGGTTTTTAAGGTTGCTCGAAAGGTTGCTCGGGAGGTATAAAAAGATAATTATAAAGTGGTTATATTTTTAAGTTAAGTTACTGGTTACCTAAGTAAAATATGATACTAAGAATTAAACATTGTGAAGTTTGTATTGTAGATTTTTCTACGATGTACCGAGTTCAATATAAAACCCCAAAAGAATGGGTGTTTGTCTGTAAAGAGTGTTTGTTTTATATGGTAAAGTTATTATCTAGGAGGTCACGTATTACGTTTGTAAAATCAAGATTATCATTTGATTAAAATGTATTGGTTCTATCACCCTTCTATAATTTATTTAGACCTATCCGAAAGTCCGTCAAATTTCACTTTCATTGTAGGATTTCCATGAGTTAATTTTTTAATAGATAAATCATCCGCTTTATTATTAGCCAATCGTAAGTTGTTTTCCGAAGATAACAATGCATCTTTTGTTTTTTGTAAGTGAGTTATTGTTTTGTCTATTTCATCAATAGCAGTTTTAAATTTACGACTAGCTAAATCATAATTATATGCAAATCCATCTTTAAATTTTTTAATATTATCTTCAAAGTTGGTTATATCAAGATTTTGATTTTTCATTAAAGTTAGCTCTGCTTTATATTTCATAGAATTCATGGCAGCATTTCGTAAAAGAGTGATAATCTGGATGAAAAATTGAGGACGTACAACATACATTTTGGGGGATTTATGAGAGACATCTACAATCCCCACATTATAGAGTTCGCTTTCAGATTCTAGTAGCGAAACAAGAACTGCAAATTCACATTTCTTTTCTGTACGGTCTTTGTCCAGTTCTTTAAAAAAATCTTCATTTCTTTTTTTTGAAGCAGTTTTATCACCTTCATTCTTCATTTCGAACATGATTGAAATAATTTCATTGTCTGCTTCATCTGTTTCCCGATAGATATAATCACCCTTACTTCCAGACCTTGAATCGTTATCTTTTTCAAAATAGGCATTTTGAAAAGCAGTTGCTCGGAGCTTATTGAACTCGGCTTCACAATGTAGTTCAAGCGTTTCTCCAATCATTTTAGTTGAGAGTTTAAGCTTCATGTCTTTCCGAAGAACAATCTCTTCATCTTTCAGCTTAATGATATCATCTTTAGTTTTGAGTTCTGCTAAAAATTTTTCGTTTAAGGATTTTTTGATTAACTCTTTTTCTGTTTCCTTAATTTTTAAATCATTAGCAAGACTATCCCGCTCTTTTTCAATTTCCTTAACCGCTTCTGTCACTTTGAGTTTTTTCTCAATCTCTGCAGCATCAATTTTGGATTTCATTTCAGAAATTTCTGATTCTTTCTTTGCTAATTTTTCAGCAAGTTCACTATCACTTTTAGCTTTTAGTAATGTTAGCTCATTGTTTTTTTTTGCAAGCTGTTCTTGTAATGAATTTTTTGTGTTAGCCACTGCGAGCTTAATAGCATTTTCTTTATCATTTTCTGCAAGCAATAGTCGTTTTTCCAATTCTTCTTCAAATTGATGATCACGGACTTGCTTAAGAATATCCGCAAATCCAGACTCATCAACTTTAAAAGCTTTCTTACAATTTGGGCAAATAATTTCGTTCATATCCTATTTTCTTTTTTTACTATTTATTCAAATATTAACCTAACTTGATACATACGCAATTGCACCAGAATCTTTAGCCCTACCAATTCTATTTAATAGGTTCTTTTCTTTTCCTAAACAGAAACGTGAAAGAGTACCATGTGGGTCGAGTTTTACTTTTGTTTTGTACCATGTCTCCAAATTGCTAGGTATTTGATAGTTTTTTCGTAGCATATAAGTAAACAAAGCAAAATCTAGGGTAATAAACGATCGTGGTTTTAACTCAAATACACCGACTGAATTAACAATATAATTCATAATCATTTTTATTTATTAAATTGTGAAATTTCAACCTGTTAACTCCTTAAAATACTCATAAATAAACACCATGGCCATGGTATCTAGTTCGCAATAGCGCAATAATCCATTGGCAATATCTTTATGTTCTTGTTCTGAGATGTTCATGAATTGCATTTTGGCATAACCAGTCATTGCAGCTCCACCATCAGCCAATTTATCAATAGAATTGGAATCAATATCATTATGTAAATTTGGTAATAATTTATATGGACTTATTACAACCCCAACATCATCTTTTTCAATCCATATTTTACCAGACTCAAAATTCAAACTTTTTATTTCAGAATCTTTACCATAAATAGGTTTTGAATATTTCTCTTTAATAAATTCTGAAGAGTTTAAAACAGCTGGTAATACTGCTTTAATAGAATTTGATCCTTTCATTGATGGATGGTAATAATATTTTTTTACCAAATCCAGCATATCCACCATATCTCTATTTCCCTTATGATTTGCCCCATGAGTTATGGATTGAATAAAATCAATTAATTCGTCTTTATCAGGAATCTCTACTAAAGTATAGTCTCCTAATTGCACTGAAATTTGATTAAGTACTGTATTCTCGTGGGCGGCATATTTAAAGATAGTTCCCTCATCATTTTCAAGTTCTTTTTTTAAGGCACGAAGGAATTCAAAATTAGGAAACTTTCCTTTCTCTGTGCATAAATATTGTCCTTTATGTTCTATTGACCCATCTTCTGTAACCGTGTGATGTGAAAATTGAAAAGCAGTTTGTTCATAGGGTTTGCGTCCTTTATAAAAAGGAATGGCAACCATAGAAGTTTCAAAATCTATAAAATGAAGTGGATATGTATAGGAATCTAATTCTTTTTTTAAACCATCAACATCAAAATAAGGTGTTTCATCTCTATCTTTTACTTTTTCAATTTGAAGCCATTGTCTTTCTTTACTTGATAGTGATCCATCACCATTTAGACTTATTTCGCCTATATGTTCTTGCTCTACATCTTCTATATAATAAATACCTTGTTCTAACAGCTTGGGAGTTCTAAGATTCCAAATATCAAAGATTAATGGTTTTTTAAACTGATCATCTGACCAGTTTAGTTGTTGTTTCCAACATTCTTTATATCCTGATTTCTTACCGGCTATTTCTTGGGTTTCATTTGTTTGAAACTCACAATTTTTACAATGACTACCGATGGGTTGGACTATTTTTTTATCCTTGTTATAGTTTGAAGACAGGTATTCAATATACTCCTCAAAAGATTGATCTGGAACCACCCTTATACCCTGGTCATTTATAAGATTGTCAATAATTGAATCAACATTTATTTTACTCAATACTTGTTGCCCCAATGCTTGTGGTGATGTATCACCAACAATCTCAACATAGTTTCTATCGTTATCCGTTTTTTTTAATTGAAATCTTTGGTTTAAACCATCTACAGTTGCCCGAGCAGTTTTATCTGCTAACATTAAATATCCTTTGACATTCCATGTTGGAAATGCATTTTGAGCTACATATTTCTGAAAGGCAACATCAAACAAATAAGGTTTCCAACCGCTCGCTATTTCGCCCTTCTTCCCTAAGAAAGAACTAAAATCGTTTCCATCAGATGATTTAGCTTTAACCTCTATCAATTCAACTTCATTCCCAACTTTTTTTAATACATCTACTCTAATAAAAAGGTTTTTGTATTTAATTGCCGCCTCGTAGATAATAACATTTTCTTGTTTTAGTAACTCATTTGTTTTATTTAGGGAACCTTCATACCCTTTATCTGTTATATCATAACCACCAGGGAAATAACATTTTGCCAATTCTCCAACCTGAAATCCACCTTCGGCTAATGCCATTAGAAAAGAATCATTACTCATTGAATTGGGGTAATTATCCTTTTTTGTGTAGTACAATTTTGTTGGGCAATCTAATGCCTGTCTAAAACGTGATTTTGTGAGGTAACGAGGTGCGCTATCTTGCACTTTTTCAAGTTTTTGTTTTGTAGACATTTTTCCCCACCAATCGGTCTTGTTTTTAAGTTGGTACTCATTCATATCTACTCCGTCAAATAGATGGAAGTTTTTAGGAATCAATCCCTTTTCTTCTAATTCTTTCCCTGTGATAGTTCCGTATCTATCTCTGATTCGTTTATTTTGTTTCTTCTTTTTACTCATTTTATTCTCAATATTTTCTTCATTAAATAATGGATCGATGTTTAAAAACAACTTAATTTTATCCCAAGAATCCTCTGGAAACTTTAAGATATTAGATGATTACCTTTCTGAATTTACCAAAAAGTGTAAATGTGAAATTTATGCAAAAAGCAAATAATGAAAATGAGTTTTAATGCTAAACTAATATCATCTAATACCATTTGTTTTTTACATATTCCATCATCTCACGTTTATTTAATTTTACTGTACTTCCTAATCTTCTAATATAAAAATCTGTTTCCTCATTATTTAATAAAACTGGTTTATCACTTTGCTTTACATCAATCGTGCAAACCATTTTTTTACCTAAAGTAGGAAATTTAATGTCGATCAATGAGAAAAAGGAATTATCAAAGTAATTTTGAATAAGGTTGTCCAAGTGTTTTTGAAATTCATCTAGCTTATCAGGTTTTTTAAATGATTCAAAATCTTTATCTAATCCCAAAATACTTCTATCATCAGCAACACCAATAAATAGAATTCCGCCAGAAGTATTTAAGAAAGCTGCAATAGTTTTTATACATGCTACTTCCATTTTTTTGTCAGGAGAATTGGTGTGTAAATTAACTCTTAGAGTAGATTTAAACTCTCTATTCTGAGACTCTCCTAATTCAACGGAATTGATTGGTTTATTATCAACTAATTGCGATGATTTCTTAAGACATACAATTAATTTACTACCTTCAAACTCTTTGCTAAAATAATTTTCTAGTTTAAATAAGTTATAAAAGGATTGCTTTGTATATTTCTTGCTTTTAGATTTTAAAGCACTTATGATACTGGGGGCATAATCTTTGTTTTCACTCTTTTTATTTAAGTAATCTTTTATAGCTTCAATTTGTTCAATTCTATATTGTGGGGTTCTATTATTTAATTTTTTTTTCCTTATTATTAATTCTAAATAAGAGAACCTTTTAGACCATTCAGGTAATATCCAAAGATTTCCTTCGACTTTAATCAAATATGAACCAATAATTGCTCTTATAGATTTTTTATTTAATAAAGGTCTTTTTTCTATAAGAATATTAGATATTTGAATTGTACTTAATGGCTTGTTAAATTTATGCATAGTATCAATTACCATGTCTTTTATAGAAAGTGAGTTTAAATTCCATTGTCTTAAAGCCCAGTAACCAGTCTTAGCTATTGGTGTAAATCTTTTGTCTGAAACTAAGGTCAAGCTATTACGATTATATTTTCTCACTAATCCTAAAGAAGCAAAACGATGATTTATTTCTGATGAAATATCATCAATGTACATTTTCTCATTATTATCAAAAAGCACTCTATATGCGCAATCTGCAGCTCTTGATAAAAATTGAAATTTTATTTGATAACATTTAGAATTATTAATAAAAATGCTTTTTACCTCAGGTAAAGATTCTAAAACTCTTAATAGAATTTTATTTTCATATAATCTATTTAATTTTTTAAGCTCAATTAATAATTTTGATTCTGAAATATAAATAATATTATCTTTTAATTTTTCAATTGCAGATTTTGCTATTTTCAAAACTACTGATTTTAATTTTTTGTCACTAATTATCAAAGTTCCCTCGGTAAAAGTAGTTTCAACTTTTCCTAAAAGAGTAAGCTCAAAAAGATCTATAATTAATCTAGTCTCATCTGAGGGTAATAATAAATTTGAAGATGTATTGCCTCCTATTTCAATAAGAAAATGTTTAAGAGAAAATAATTGGAGAGATTTTAGTTTTGAGAGTATTTCATTCGCTTTAAGCTTAAAGACATTATTAACTTTAATTTTACCCAAATTATCGTTAAAAATAAAGCTGCCTAAGTCCTCAATAATCTGTATGCGTAATTGTCTAATTCTTTCATTTGAGCATCCTAGATGTATAGCTAAATCCTCTGAGCTTAAAAATTCAACACTATTTACGCCATAAAAATGAGTAAGAATAACTTTATGTTTTTCATTTGACAATAATAAGACATAGTCATTAACAACATTTCTGAAAATTTCAATAAAGGTATTGTCTTCAGTAAATTCTGATTTAGGAATCACCAATATTTTAGTATTCTTTAAGTTAGTATCATTTAACAATGATTCATTTGAATTCAAAAATATTTTTAAGTTATCAAAAAGCTCAACTAATCCAACCCCAACCCCCTTAAAATTAGAAAATTCTATATTGGAAAGTGACAAAACTTCACCAACAGTGTTGATGCCGTTAATTGAAAATTTAGTCATTAATCTATTAGGTATATGAATTTTAATATTTTTAATAAGTATATTTTGAAATTCCATTTATTTATATTGGTTTTTTTAAAAATAAGAGAAAAGTAGTATCTTAGAAATGATTATGATGCTTGAAAAAAAATTGGCTCTAAATAAAATAAAGATTCCCATAATTTAATAATCTCCGATTAGTATTAATTCATCATTTAAAGAAAAATTACTAAAATTATCCTTGGAAGGATTTAATAAAATTTCATAACTATTTAAGCTATTTAATTTCACACCAATTAAACAAGAGTCTAATTTTAATGCAAGATTATATAAATCTTTAGATTTTATTTTTTGTTCGTTAGTTTGAAGTAATTTATTTATTTCAACAAAATAAATTTCATTACCCCATTCATTTATCAATTCAAGTATAGAATTGTTGATTTTATGATTTTCTGAAAGTTGAGAAATTATTCCACTAATTAAAGAATCACTTATTACATACTCCGAAATTGTGTCGTTTTCAATTAAATCTTGATTCTTTTCAACTTCTATTTGTAATGTGATAGAAGGAGAATCTGTAAGTTTTTTAAAACATTCCTTCAAATATATCATTGTAGAAATAGCGATTGCATCTGATTCTTCTACGGCAAATCTTTCACATCTCATTATTAAAACTCTGTCAAATAATTCAAAATCTAATTTGCTAAGTGCCTCAAAATTAAAATGATCTTCATTAATAATATTACAGTTGATTTTACTCAATTTGGACATATTTAGGATAAGTTCATTTTCAATATATTCCTTATCTGCTATTATTGTAAATTGAACTTCAAAATTAATATATTTAGAAATCTCTTTAATGATATTTAAAGAATAACTATTCCAACCTAAAATTAAAATATTTTTAATTTTAATTTCAATGAAATCAGAAAGTGCCAAACTAGCTATGTCTTGATTAGATGAAGTATTTTCAATAATCAAACGATAATCATCCTTCTTTATTAGAATTAATTCATCAGATTCAACAAATAATCTTGATTTATCAGGATTTAAAATAGTATTTGAATTAATATCAAAAACACCTATTAGTGATGAATTTAGGATGCTTAAATATGCATCAGAAAAAGGCTTTCCAATGAATTGCAAAGGTAGTTTTTCAATATAAATTTCACTCTCCTTAAAAGAAAATAATTCAGAGTAAACTTTGGTAAGTCCAGGCTGAACAACTGTTTGAGATATTGCTTTTGAAAAAATAGCTTCTTTATATACTGGATAATAATTTTCTTTTAAAAGAGGTTTTAATATATTTTTATTTATCTCATTTTCGACTTCAAAAATCACAGGGATTTTTAAATTATCAGTTATTTTATCCACAACAAGCAAAAGCTTTAGCATATTAATCTCATTAATAATAGATGCCTCACTCAAGAGAATAATAGATTTAGCTAAATTTAAATCTATGATGTTATAGCTATTATATAATAATGGTTGTATTCTTCTAGTTATAATTTTTATTTTTCTAGAAACCTTCAAATTCATATTTATCTCATGATCCATTAATAGCTTATCCATCTTAGATAAAATCACAATAGTATGAGATTTTTGATTCTCATTTGCTATGATTAATTCAGATAATAGTTTAAATACTCTAAAATTCCATCCAATAATCAATGTGTAGTTTTCTGCTCTAATACTTCCAATACCATTTCTTAATTTCAATAAATAATCTAATATAAAAGCTGAGAGCAACCCAATTAATGAACTCATTAATAGAATACCAATTAATGTTGTAAAAAAAGAAAAGAATCTATCTAAAGCCCCTGTATTATCCGCGTATGTTCCTGCATCTAACATCCAGGTAGTTACATTCCAAAAAACATCAATTTTATTTAAACTAGGGTCTAAAAAACTATAAAACACAGATATTAATAAAATACATACCAAAGTAAGTAACCCAAATAGAATGATTTGAGATTTGATTCCTCTATTCATAAATTTAGATAATTGATATCTTAAGTGATTCATAATATATAGTTTAGACATTCTGAAGCTAAGTTTTTTTATTGTTAACAAACTTGAAACCTATTTCTACAAGTAAGCTGTCATTTTTCAATTGATAATTTTTATAAATGCATTCTGATTTCTTTCAATTACATTAAATGAGAAATCATTGCATGCGTAGTTGTCTAAATAACTTTTTCATGATTGTAAATCTGCTATTTAAATTCATATTTTCTTAAGATATTTAATAAAAATACGAAATTAATACCATCACTATCTTTAAGAGGCTTAAATATTAGATGCAATCAATTGCACCTATTTACTAGGTATTTTTTTTAATAAATTTGAGGCCTAACATAAAATATATACAATTATGAGTGAAAAAAAATTTTCAATACCAGAAGCGTTAACCGTAATATACAGATGCATGATGCAAGCAGATGGAAAAGCTGCAGAAGAAGAAGGAGAAGCTATAGTCAATTTGGTTAAAAAATATGTTGATCATGCTGAGATGGATTTAGGTGCAACTTTAAATAATGCAATGGATTTTTTCAAATCCAATGACATGGATGAAAATTACGCATTTGCTTTAAGTGCTGCTGCGCAACTGCACAACGTATACGAACACGGAACCTTAGTTATGATTGCCAAAGATTTAGTTTACATAGCAATGAGTGACGGAGAAGTAGCTAAACAGGAAGAATTATTTTGGGCAGATTGTTTGAAAGCTATGGGGGTAACTCCAGCTGACATAAAAGATTCAAACGATGAGTAGAAATCAGTGTTGTAATATTGGAACATTATAAATCCAGTATTTATAAACTAAAAAAGGGCAAATTGCCCTTTTTTTTTTAATTTAATTTTATGGGTATTTTAATTCCTATTATTTTAGTAGTAATTTCTAGTTTCATCATCTGGAGAGCTTCAAATGGATTTGATCATGCTTCTTCATTTCTTGGTAGAAACTTAACTGAAGGTGTTAAGGGAGCTACAATTAATGCGATTTCTAGCTCAATACCAGAATTATTAACTAGTATCTTCTTTTTAATTTATCTTAAAGATTCAGAGGGTTTTTCTGCTGGTCTAGGAACAATTGCAGGAAGTGCAGTATTTAACGCTATTGTAATTCCGGCCCTATCAATAATTGTAGTTATATATTATGGAATATCAAAAACAATTGAAGTTTCAAAGAAAGTGATTTACAGGGATTCTATTGCTTTAATTACTCTTCAAATTGTACTTATATTTATTATTTACTTTCAGTTATTAAATATTATTGGCGGTACTATTTTAGTTAGTTTGTACTTAATTTATTTAATTTATATGATTAAATCAATGAAAGCTAAATCAGTTACAAGCACAAATTATTACAATGATATTCAATCTATAAATGTAAAAAATCGTATTATCAGTTTTTTAAAATTAGATCTATCATATGCATTAATTGGAAATGAAAAGACAACAAATACTAGGGCCGTAATTTTACTATTAACTTCGCTGTTGTTTATGGGAGCATCCTGCTTAGTTCTTGTTTGGGCCTGCGAATTAATAGGAGAGAAAGAGTATTCTCTTTTTGGATATAAGAATTTAAAAGGATTGAACATACCTATATCAGTGGTTGCAATAATTATAGCAGCTGCAGCAACAAGTATTCCTGACACTATCCTATCTGTTAAAGATGCTTTAAAAGGAAACTATAATGATGCTATCTCAAATGCGATTGGAAGTAATATTTTTGATATTGGATTTGCTTTAGGTTTTCCTATCTTAGTTTACTCTATTTTATATAATCCAATAATATTGAGTGAGATTGTACAGGAATTTACTTTAGAAATTATGACCATTTTACTGATTCTAACTCTAATAACTTTTATAATTTTAATTTCAAATAAAAAAATTGGATTAGTTAGGGGCCTTCTTCTTTTAGGTCTATATTTTATTTTCATTAGTTACATTTTATTAAATTAAATTATGATCACAAACGATATTTTTGACGAAACATTAAATAATGCAATTTTAGAATTTGAAAAAATAGATTTTTTAACAAATATTACATCTGAGAGAATTACAAGAGAACCTAGCACAGAAGAGAGAGAAACTCTTTGGAATTTAACTAGAGTTTTTGTTGATTTCATATATAAACAAGATTTAAATTTAACAAACAAAGAACTTCGTGATAAGGCTTGTCACTATTCTATAGTTGCTTTACATTGGAATGATCTTCTAATGTGGGATCCTAACTTTTCTTATTCTAATGGAAGATTTAGAAGAGATACAGTAGCATTAGCATTATGCTTGTTTTCAAGACTAGATAATAGTTATGCCGACTATCATAATATACTTGATGGTTGGATATTACCACATACAAATTTTTCGGTTTCACTATGGAGTTTAAGATCAATTATTGATTCTAATCGAGATAATTTTTTTAATCAAACCTCAAATGAAGACGCACAAAAAGCCATTAAATATTTAACAGATTCATATAGTAAAAATAGAAATGTTGATTATAATTATTTAATTGATAATGACAAAGAACACCCCTTGTTAGAACATTGGTGCAGAATTAGGTTGCTTTTTAAATTTCCAAATAAAGATACCTGGAGCTTTTTGAGAACTTATATTTGGAATTCAATTGACGTGCCTGGCGGATTAGGATTACTCTCTCGTGACAGAGACATAAATAAAGATTTTTTAAAAAATAAGAGTGAATCAATTGAATTTCCTGAAGACTGGAATTTTGGTGAAAAACTTTTATTTCTTTTCATTTTTTTCTGTTTCAAAATTGATCATGAACTTGACGAAGGAGAAAAAAAATGGATGAAGAAATATTGGAAAGAGTGGAATACGGGTGCAGATGATGAACAGTACAATAAAACTTTTGAGGCAGTAACTTCTGAATTGGATAAAAATTCTTCTATTGAAAAACTATATCAATGTGTTCATGATATAAAAGCTTATTTTATAAATAAATTCAACAAAGACAATACAACTTCAGATTTAGAGAAACAAAATAAACTCAATACACAATTAGTATTAATTTTAACAGATTTAAAGTGGCTCTCCTATGCAGATGGATTTTGTCACGATAATGAATTTCAATTCATAGAGGCTTTAAAAGGAGTATGGGGAGTTCAAGAAAAATTATTTGACGGAGATTTTCCTGAAAATTCTGGTATAAGAGTAAATTTTCCTGAATTTCAAAAAATATCTGATAGTTCTAAATTAAAAAAAGTTTCTCAAATCGATCAATACCCTGAAGGCTTATATTTTCAAACTAAACTAGATCATTGGGACTGTCTAGTTAAAGATGACACGGTCATTATGGGGATACCCAATACATGGGGAATACCCAATAATGGTCCTCTTAAAGTAATCCCTTTTCCCAAATTGAGTGATTCTGCTAATATCGAAAAAGATTTATTTAGGAGGTTTTCCACAGAGGAAATAGATTTAATTGTAAATAAGATTAATTCAACTAAAAGTTGTATTTATTTAACATGGATTAATGAAGCACTAGGGTCTGGGTTTGATAATCGCGGATTTAAAAATCCGTTTTGGTTTATGCCTTTTGTATGTTACGGATTTGATGTTGGTTCCTTTTTATTTTTTGAGCAAAACGGTATATATACTAATTATAAAAACAGTGATGAATTAACCTGTGTTTTACATGTTGATTTATGGGATAGTATTAGTATAGAAAAGGGTTGGAACGGTTTACTAGAGGCTTGGGTCGAAGCAGGGCATTACAATGAAGAGGACTTAGAATTAGACAACGAAAACATTACTTCTCTTCAAATTAAAGGAACTAACCCTAGAAATGGGAAGGAATTAATTGTTAATTTTGTGGACACACATGGGCCAGGAAATAAGTCTACACTGCACATTATAAAAGCTATTTGGGACAGTGTATGGAAAAATACAGTTGCAGAAAATAAAGAAACTAGCATTTTTGTATTGCCTCCAAACAGTGAATATTTCAGCTCATGGGACGAGCTTTTAACATGGGCAAATACAGAAAATGATAATTCAAAGGGCAACAATGAAACTCTTTAATTAATTTTTAATAATATAATGAAAAAGTATGATGTTGTTTTTTGTTCAATATGTGGGGAGAAATATTCCTTTTCTAAAAACTGTTGTGAAAGACCGAGCCTAGACTCAATTTCTTTGCAAGATTCTAATGAAAAAGAGGAAATTAATTTTATTAAAAAAATTGTTAAATATTGTGTTTGGTGTGGATCTAATGTAAAGTGGGGGGAGTATACTTTTGTTAAAAAATGTAAAAAATGTGAGAGAAATGTTAGAGGTGGTAAGTATTTTAGACCACACGAATCATTAAGTTTTTGTGAAAATTGTGGAAATAAGGTGAGCTGTAGAGATGAAAATTGTATTTGTGGGTTTTTACCTCTTTTAATAGATAATAGTTTAATTGATATTGGTGAAAGTTTTGTAGATTCTTTTGAAATATCGTTCTGTAAAGATTGCGGGAAAAATACAAATGATATTAATGATATGGAAATTGATGTTGTTAATGAAAAAACAGGTGAAGTAATCACAGAATTCCCTCATTTTTGTAACTTAAAATCTACTTATTATCCGTAAACATGAAGAAACCACCAAATAATTTAGCTATAGGTCATGCTTTTTCTTATATATTTTTATATTTTTCAAAGTATAATGACGAAGAACTAAAATGTCCGAATTAAGAGAAACTTATAATATAATGAAGTATTGGATGGGTAAAGACACATCCGAAAGTGAATTAAAAAATATATTATTAGAAACTGACGAGTGGTTGCTAAGTGGGAGTAATATGGAAAGATTAATTGCCTTTGATAAATTGATTGTAATTATAATTAATGATTCCAGAATGAATGCTGCAATATTAAATGAATTATATGAAGATATATTAAGGATCACTTGTTCGAATTTTAAAGAATTTCAAGAAATGTTAAATAATAATCCACATCCAAATAGTTTAAACTTATCAAAAATTCAAAAACTTAAACTAATAGAAACTTATCCTTTAATTGATGAAATTGAAAGAAAACTGGGATTAGTCTAAAAATGATTGTTATTGATTAAAATTAAATAATTTATATTAGACAATATTTAGATTGGAAAGCATTTAGGGACCTCAATTTTAGCAGATCGCAAATCTCCTAAGAGTAAAAATAAATCCTAATGAAGATGAAGTTCAGTTAATAAAGAAATTAAATACTATATTAATTTGTTTAAAACACTTTCCCAATCTTTATAATCATTCCAAGACTGTGACTCATAATTCCATCCAAAGTGAATTAGCTCCCCTTTAAAATCTTTAGCACCATTAGCTAACCGGTCATCAATTAGAAAATCCCCTATTAAAAGATCTTTACGGTGCGTAATAAACATTTTCTTTTTAAATATTTTTCCAAAATGCTCTTCTATCCAAATTCTTTTATCAGAAAAACTACTTGGATTATTCCAAGGCGCAGTCGTTGCAATAAACAAATCATATTTACCAGATTCATGTAACTTTATAACTGATTTAACAGCATTCTTTAATGGTTCTAAATCTCTAAAAACACCCTCTATTTCATCAGGTGATATTTTTAGATGCATGGGGATTGTAGGATCTAAATCAACTTCGTTTACTTTTTTACCAAAATCTACTAAAACACCGTCCATATCAATTAATATTTTTTTCATTTTCTTTAATTTTTTAATTAATGGTTAAAAATACAGGAAAATCATTTAATTAATTAAGTGTAATAAGTTTGCTACTATTAATTAGGTTACTAAAATATGTAATTTTACAATTAAATCTAAAAAATACATTATGGAAGGTTACAATGAAAAATACTTAGAATGGAAAGAGGGTAAAAAAAACGGATATGATTGGACAGATTGTTTAAACTTTATTCTGATTGGTAATGCAGAAGTTACAGATGGTTTACTGACACCAGAAGAAATGGCTAAAATCCAAGAAATAAATGAAATAACTTTTGCACATTGGGTTGGAGATGGCATGCCATATGCTTCAGATGAACCAAATAAAAAATTGAAAATCGCACACGATTGGTATTTTTCAATAATAGATAACAATCCGGAAGATCAGATAAATGTAAAAGTACAAGAAGAAATGTTAACTGTTGCTAAATTTTTTAAGTCTCAAGAATGGTTTAATCCAACTTTTGCTAATTCAATAATTACTTGGCTAAAAGAAGTTGCAGAAGCAGATGGAAATGTTATTGGTAACGAAAAGGGTAGTATAAATAGTTTAGCTGAATTTTTTGAGGTGGAAAAACCTTTTTAATTTAAAATATTGCTCTTTAAAGTAAAAGTAATCAATGCAGTTAGAGCACCTACTTGTAAATATTTTAAAAAAGTTAGCCTTAATTTCATATGGAATTATAGCTAGTTTTTTCGGTTTAATAAAAAATATTTAATTTTAATTTATCCACAGAACAATAAAAATTATTGAGAGAAACAATAAATAAATAAATCTTATGTAATATGATTTATGTTTCTTAATTATTTTTTTGTTTTCTAAATATAAAAAATAGCGCTTGTATCTTTTGTCATAACTACTTTGTTGAATTTGAATGTAGTTAGTGATATTGTTGTTAAACAAATACTGCAGTTTTGAATTTAATTCAAGAATGAGTTTGTTTTTACGTCGAATATTATTAGACCTATCATAGTGTTCTTTATCTAATAATTCCTGAACTTTAGTATTTTCTAAAATATGTTGACTGGAGATAAACTCTTGTAAGATAATTTCTTCTTCCTCTGATAAATTAATTTTAATGTTTTTAAATTTAAGTTTCCCTGCTGATAATTTAATATAATGCAAATACTGGTGGATTAAAAGTATTAGTAAACTAACAATACTAAATATAATAAAAGTCAATAGTACATTTAAAATGATGTTTTCACTAATGTTCTTTAAATTAATTGAGGGTCCGAGCAGTTCCTCCTCTGTTCTTGACATTAAAACCATTTTATTATCTCTTGTTACTATAAAATGGTATAAATTATTAAAAAAGTAAATCTCATAGCGTCTGTCAATCTTCAAAAATAATGGGCTGATATTGTGTATATTAAAGCTCAAATCTTCATTATTATAAATATATGCCTTATTATCTTTAATTATTCCTGTTCTACTTTCAGTTTTAAAAAATTTTGAAGAGAAATATTTAAAATATTCATCTGATGCAATTTTATCCCAACTCATAGTTTTAAATGAGAACTGCCATGAATCATTTAGTATAATTCTATTTTTCCTATCTAATGGATCTACACTAACCCCACCAATTATAATAAAATTATTTTTATTTAATAAAAAAGAATTATCATAACGAGCTTTTGGCACATCACTATTATTTAAAATAAGTGACTCCCACTCATTAGTTAAATAATCATATTTTACAATAAAATTTCTTGCACTAAAAAACCCATATCCCCCGTATCTGTATATTTCATTATTATATTGGAAGATAGAACTACCAATTTGCATTTTATGATTAAAAGAATTGTCTATTCGATCTAATGTATTTTCTTTTAATTTTAAAACACTACCACCTGTTTTACTAATAAAATAGAAACTACTATCCGTTTTTATAGGACTGAAATCTTCAATATTAAATCCATTATTTTCGAAAGAATTTGGTTTTGATATTTCGTTATTTAATAGGTCTATTGTGTAGTATTCATTTTGAGAAAAAAGATAAATATTCTGTTCATCATTGTACGATGTGACTATGTTTTGAGGAATATCGATTTCTTGTGAAAAGACAACAGAGGAAATAAAAAAAAGAATGTAAAATAATTTCATATAATGTTTTAAGTTATTTAAAGAATAGATGCAGACTTAGTGCACCTATATTTAAAATAGCAATATAAGTATATTAGACTTTGTTAAATGAAAAATATTAAAAAAAAATCATGTGTGATTTCAACGGACCTTTTCGCCTTTGCACCTGTAGTGATGATATAGACTGCATAATTGCGTTAGACATAAATTAGTAACCAAGGGATAATCAATCCACTTCCTTCACAATCAATTAAAGGAAGTTTACACTTGTTACTTATGTGTTTTTGATGAAGGAGAAATGGATATCGTCCAAGGCGAGTGGATCGTCAAAATAAGAAATTGTGCTGCAACTTTGAATAACAGGGGGAGGGGAAATCAAAATTCAAACATCTCAATCTCTTTATTTTAATTTCTTAATTTTGACTCATGTCAAGCACTAATTCAAAAGATAAAAACAGCCCTTCAAAAAGAATAGAATATAGAGGGGAAAATGTCCGAGTGTCGAGAACGGGAGGTATTTCTGCAACCAAAACATTTAAGGCTGATGGAGTTGGTGCTACTATAAACACTAAACACGGACTTCGTCTTCATAAAAGATTATTTAAAGGTGCAAGAATGGGTTTCCAAAATGGTAACTTTCAATTTATTGGAAGGTATAAAAGTGGTCCTTTTAACTTTAATGTTTCCAAAAATGGATTTAGTACTTCCCTTAAAAACAAACGAGGTTCCTTTAATATCTTAAAACCAAATTATTCCAGTTTCAAATTAGGAGGTGTTCAAGTTAGAGGGAAAAACGCTGCTACGTTTCAGATGATTTATATGATCATTATTCTATTTGTAAACTTCATTAAATTCTTTTGGTACACCACTATTTCCATTTTATGGTTTGGTTTTTTATCCATTAAATGGATTGTAGATTTCACAAGTGGATTTTTCAAAGGGTATAGAGCAGTTGACTAACGTTACTGGTAACTAAAGCACCCTATAACTTTATAATTTACACATTAAAAAATCCCTGTCTCAGTATGTGTTGGGTGCGCTCATCTGATGTGATTCTAATATATTTTAGAAACTCCTTTTCCGTTTTATGACCCGAAAAATGCATGATATCTTGAATTGACATTCTTTTTAAATACATATTTGTACAAAAACTTCTTCGTGCAGTATGTGACTCCATCATTTCCCACTTTGGACGTGTATAAGTTCTTTTAACTCCTCCCTTTGTGTCATGACATAAAACATCTTCATTCATATCTAATCTTCTACCAATCAACTTGAGATATTTGTTTATCTTTTGATCCGATAGTTTTGGAGGGGGTTGGTTATTATATCTGTGCATTATTTCTCTTAGTTCTATTGTGATTGGACAGTTAACTTTAACACCACTTTTCTTTTGAAGAATTTCAAAAAAATGAAACCCATCCTTTTCTACAATATCGATACCAGATAATCGATTGTAGTCACTAATTCGTTGTCCAGTATAACAACCCACTAAGAAAATATCTCTTGCCAACTCCATAGTCTTGTCATTTGAAAGATCTAAATCCTTCATCTTACGTATTTCATTCTCACTTAAATAAATCTTTGTTGGCTCCTCCGTTGGAATTGAAAACAACCTGAGATCTACATCTCCAATTAAACCTCTCCTCTTCCCTTCCAACACAATCGTTTTTATTGATTTAAAATGTTTTGAAATGGTGTTTAATCTAAACCCTTGATCAACCTCCAAAAACCTCTTAAAGGCATTTAAAACAGGTCTTGTAAAAGATGTGAAATCAATTGATGTTGTGGAATCTGAAAACAATTTAAGTTTCTTCAAGGACTGTTTATATAACAGTAAAGTAACATTTTCAATACTACCCCTCTTCTCCTCGATGAACTCATCTGCAAAAACAAAAAAATCATCTTGAATTACTTTTACTTCTGATTCAATATTTCGATTTGTCAACCTATTGAGAATAGATCTTAAAACTTCATTATTAACTTCTTTACCCTCCAATACTAATTCCGAATGATCATGAATGAGTTCGTTCTGTAACTTGTCAAGGTATCTATTAACTGTTGCTGAATTAATTATAAGACTTCGATTTCTTCTAACTCTTTGTCTTTCAAAATCCCAATCTGCATAACCTACTGATATTCCAATTGAATATCTTAATCTTTGTCGTTTCCCATAGGAAAACCACAATGAAATTGGACTTTCTTTTCTACTTTGTTTTAATGTCTCTTTGGACGCCTTCAAATTGTACCTTACAGTTCCTAATTGTGGTTTAACTATTTTCCTCATACAGCTAATATACAGCGCATAAAGGGAGTGCTCAAAGGTGTGCGCAGTTTAGTTATTTGTAGTTTATTTGTCTTTATTTCATTTTATGTCTTTATAATAAAAATGATGTTATATCATTAATTTTTAATGATTTAGGTGTTTTTAAGATTAAATGAAATAAAGTAAATTCTTCCTGGAGGTACCACAAAATTATCCCGTAATTCATTTATAAACAATGACTTACGGGCTTTTTGGTTTTTAGGGTGTGCTCAAAGGTTGCTTGGGAAGTATAAAAAGATAACTGGGTTAGGGTTCTATTTAATAGTTAAGTTTGGTTCTAAGGACCTTAAGTAACCTATGAAACAACGAATTAAACATTGTGCCATTTGTAAAGTAGATTTCTCTACCATGTACCGCGTACAATATAAAAACTCGAAAGAATGGGTGTTTGTATGTAAAGTGTGTCTTATCGATGTTAAAAAAGACAACCCTACCTACAAATATGGAGGTACTTGGAAGAAATGATGCAGAGGTAAAATAAAAAAGAGACTTCGCACACAACCGTACGTGAGTTATTATAGGCATATTCTTTCTTATATAAAAGGTATTCCCCAAAAACCTAAAATTTTTAGTTTGAGTTTTTTGCATTTATATTTTCCCATTTTTAGAAACTAGAGTAGCGCTAAAACATCATTCAAAATAGGGTTTGTATTTTTTTTATTCCAAATTACAGAAAGTGTTGTTTTTTGGGCGATCATATCCAATTCAATAAATTTAATTTTATGACCTCTTTTTTGCGCTAATGATTTTGGCACAATCGAAATTCCAAACTTATTTTCTACCAACTTAAAAATAGAACTCGAGTGAATAGTATTGTGAGAATTTAAAGGTGTAAAACCACAATCATCAAAAATTTGCATGACTTTTTCGTGGTATGACGCACTATATTGTGCATCAAAAAGAATAAAAGAAGCCTCTTTAAACTGCCTCAAGCTTTTAAAGTTACTTTCGTCTA
>Ga0209815_1000993_pt1 | contig 19682 bp, 20 predicted proteins | sample CoawatmetaG00DNA_FD_187507 | JGI IMG/M metagenome (GOLD analysis project Ga0209815, IMG submission 187507) | Marine microbial communities from the West Antarctic Peninsula - Coastal water metaG002-DNA (SPAdes) (version 2) | ecosystem: Environmental > Aquatic > Marine > Coastal ...
AAATCTAAGATTGTCCAGATGTTATACTAAATTATATAACTCTATATTAAAACCATTAAGCAAATTAGAACAAAAGAGAATATCTATTCCCGCCAGAAAAAGTTCTAATTTGAAATGGTTAAAAATGGAGTATAGGGTTATTTTCAAGGCAGTTAAAATCTAAATCAATATGATTAAATCAAATATAATTTTACAATAAATTGGAACAATATAAACTAAATAATAGAGGAATATAAAAATGTCAAAAGATATATTTTATGATACAGAAGCAAGAGCATCACTTAAAAGTGGTGTAGATAAATTAGCAAACGCAGTGAGAGTAACATTAGGGCCAAAAGGTAGAAATGTTGTCATTGAAAAACAATTCGGTTCACCAGTCGTAACAAAAGACGGAGTAACGGTTGCAAAAGAAGTAGAACTTGAAAATAAATTAGAAAATGTAGGTGCTCAAATGGTAAAAGAAGTAGCATCTAAAACTTCTGATATAGCAGGTGACGGAACAACAACGGCAACGGTTTTAGCACAATCAATCATCGCAGAGGGATTGAAAAATGTAACAGCTGGAGCAAATCCAATGGAAATCAAAAAAGGTATTGATTTAGCAAAACGAAATGTTGTTAAATTCATTTCAGATAAATCAAAGGATATTCCAGATTCAACTCAAATCGCACAAGTAGCAACTATATCAGCAAATGATGATGAAGAAATTGGAACAAAGATTGCAGAAGCAATGGATAAAGTCGGTAAAGACGGAGTAATTACCGTAGAAGAATCTAAAACAGCAGAAACTTATCTTGAATTCGTTGAAGGTATGCAATTCGATAGAGGATATCTATCACCATACTTTGTATCAAATTCAGATACTATGGAAGCGCAATTAGAAGACCCATATGTCTTAGTTCACGATAAGAAAATCACTAATATGAAAGATTTATTACCTTTACTTGAGAAAGTAGTTCAAGCAGGTAAATCTATTCTTATTATTGCAGAAGATATTGAAGGTGAAGCACTCGCAACGCTTGTAGTTAATAAGTTAAGAGGAACTTTCAATGTTATAGCAGTTAAAGCACCTGGTTTCGGAGATAGAAGAAGCGCAATGTTAGAAGATATAGCAACATTAACAGGAGCAACCGTAATATCTGAAGATAAAGGATTCAAATTGGAATCAACTACTTTAGATGAATTAGGAACTTGTAAAAAAGTTGTTAGTGATAAAGACAATACAACTATCGTTGATGGTGGTGGAACAACAGAATCTATTTCAAATAAAGTTAATGAAATTAGAGTTCATATTGAAAAAACTACTTCAGACTACGATAGAGAAAAACTACAAGAACGATTAGCAAAACTAAGTGGTGGTGTAGCAGTATTAAATGTTGGAGCAGCAACTGAAGTAGAAATGAAAGAAAAGAAAGATAGAGTTGATGACGCTTTACACGCAACACGAGCCGCTGTTGAAGAAGGAATTGTAACAGGTGGTGGTGTTATATTGCTTAGAGCAAGTAGAGACTTGGATAATATAGAAACAACACCAAGTTTACAAGTCGGTGTTGATATTATGAAACGAGCATTAGAAGGCCCAATAAGACAAATATGTTCAAACGCTGGTGTTGAATCATCAATCGTTGTTCAGAAAGTTCTTGAAGGAAAAGACGACTTCGGATATGACGCAAGAAATGACGAGTATGTTGATATGTTTAAAGCAGGTATTATTGACCCAGCTAAAGTTTCAAGAGTAGCCGTTGAAAACGCAGCTTCTATATCTGGATTGTTATTAACTACTGAGGTAGCCATTACGAACAAACCAGACGAAGAATCAGATAACGCACCCGTAGGTAATCAGAATATGGGTATGGGAATGATGTAGTCCTATGAATATGAAAATTGAAAAAATATTAACAAGAAATTAGGAGATTGTTATGTTTAAAATGATAAAACAATGGTTTGAAAAATTCAAACAAAAAAGAAAACTAAAAAAGAAGATTGAAGCATTAAATAAACGTGACCCGTTTATTTATAAGTAAGCAAAATCATTCCCTTTAGAACGATTCCCACAGACATAAAATTTGGTAAATTTATATTTATAGTTGTATAGAATTATAAAAATTAAGGACAATATGCTAAAATTAAAAAACTTATTAAAAGAAGATGTAAAAATTCAAGTATCAAAGAAAGATGACGGATACATTTACCAATGGAAAGAAGAAATGAAAGCAGGTAAATTTGACCCGAAAAATCCTACACTTGTAGTATCTGGTATGGGTTCATATGATTTAAAAACATTAAAAAGTAGTATTGCAGGACAATTATTAGATTTATCAAAGAGATTAAAAAAAGGAGATGATATGGATGTTGATAATGTATATCATTTATTGATAAAGAACGATTCACTATTATATAAAGTAAAAGCTTTGAAAGATGTTCAAGATGAACTAAGAACATCAGTATGGAAACGAAGAATTACAATGTATAAGAATAAGAAAAGATAATGATTAAATTATCCGATATATTATTAGAAGCAAGTCTTACAGGCCAAGCACAAGGTTCAGAAGAACTGGGTGGATACAAGGGATTCGTTAAAAAAGAAGAATTTGAAAAGTATAAGAAACATCTTGCTAAAACACTTCGTGTAGAATTAGTAGAGGGTGTTGATGACCCAGGAATATTAAAAGCAGTATTCTTAGCAGGTGGGCCAGGTTCAGGTAAAACTTATATTGCAAAAGGATTATTTGGAATACCAGATAAAGTTAATGTATCTCAAACAGGTATGAAAATGGTTAATTCAGATAAAGAATTAAAATACTTATTGAAAAAGTTTGGGTTTGGAACTGATTTAGATTCATTACCAGATGAAGTATTTGCTAATTTAACCAACCCATCAGACCCAAAATATAGTGGGTTAAGAAACTTTGCAAAAGACCTAACAGCAGAACGAAGACGATTATATCAAAATGGAAGACTCGGTATGATTATTGACGGAACGGGTGATGAGTTTAATAAAATCTCAATGGAAAAGAAAGAATTAGAAGCAGTCGGATATGATTGTTATATGATATTTGTTAATACATCATTAGATGTAGCACTTGAAAGAAATGAAAACCGAGATAGAATATTACCTGAAAAGATAGTAAAAGATTCACATAAAGCAGTAACTCGGAATATGGGTGGGTATCAAGGAATGTTCGGTGGTAGTAATTTCTTAATCATAGATAACAATGACAATGTTGATGACGAGAAAAAGGCACAAAAAAGATTTAATATGTTGGTTAAGCAAGGTCTTGGAAAATTTGTAAATAAACCTTTGAAGAATAAAAGAGGTTTATCTTGGGTTAGAAAAAATAAAATATTAAAAGGAAAGAAATAATGTTAACATCATTTGACGAAATTATAGAAATAACTTTAAAACACGAAGGTGGATATGTCCACGACCCAAAAGATTTAGGTGGAGAAACTAACTTCGGTATAGCAAAAAGATTTTACCCAGATGTAGATATAAAAAACCTTACAAAAGAAGAAGCAAAGGAAATTTACAAGAAAGATTATTGGGACAGATTTAAAGCTGAAAAATTACCAGAACATTTAAGACACGTTCATTTTGATATGTGTGTTAATCAAGGGTATGGAACAGCAATAAAGATTTTACAAAGAGCGTGTAATGCAAAGGGAGCCGATATCGCCATTGATGGTGGATTCGGACCTGGAACACAAGCTGCAATCAATACATACAAACCTACAATTGATAGAGTTCGTTGTTATAGATTGAAACATTATTACGATTTGGTAAATAAAAAACCCGAACAAGAAAGATTCTTGTTTGGATGGTTTAAACGAGCATTATCAGTATAGGAGATAAAAAATGGCAGTAAAAGATGTAGCAGGAACACAACATTCTTTTGTTGAAAGAACAAGAACAATAGAGAGAGTAGTAAAAAATGAAACTATTACTACTTTACTTAAACACGTTGGTGGAACAGCAAATGCAATATATGAAGCAACTGGTTCACAAGGTGAAGCATTGTCAACACACTTTATGGTAGCATCACAAAGTAATGTTGAATCATTAAATAGCTTTAGTGGTTCATTGTCTGACGGTGGAGCTTATAACGCAAAAGGATTGGTAACAGGAACATTGTATCCAATATCATTGAGTTATGTAAGCGCAAGTACACACGCACAAGTAGATTTATTTAGATAATAATGAATCAAGAACTACGACAAATCGTTAGAGAGGTCATCACAGAACTCATAGACGATAGCATCTGCATAAATTGTGGAAATATCGTTGACGAGGACTTGAGAAAATGGTTCGGAAAAGGTGGAGCAGGTGGAACAACCAAAGGTGGTTGGGACAGATATGGTTCAGACGGACAGAAACTCGGTAAATGTGGTGGTGGAAAAGAAGGTGGTGCCTACGCCGCTTGTTTGAGCGCCGAAAAAGCTCGTAAACTCGGTCCAGACGGAAGAGCATCATTTGTACGTAGAAAAAGAACAGACCAAAAGAAAGCTGGTGATAGTAAGAAAGGATTGCAGAAATCTAAAGGTAAAAAACCAGTAATGAGTAAAACAGGAGCATAAGATGAGTTTAAAATCATTAGTTAAAGAAGTAATTGTAGAAGAAAAATTAAATATGTTCTTAGAAAAGAATGTTCCAACAAATCCAAGCAAGTGGTCTTATTATAAATCACAAGCTAAAAAGAAATTTGATGTGTATCCAAGTGCTTATGCAAATGGTTGGGCAGCAAAAAAATATAAAGCTGCTGGTGGTGGTTGGAAAAAAGGCTAATAATGGCTGGAGATTGTTACGAAGCAAATGGAAATTTTATCATTACTAAGATGAATGATAAATCATTTAAACTATGTCACGGAGTTGCAATATTAGCAACTGATAATAAACCATTTGGACATTGTTGGATAGAAAAAAGTAATAGTTTAGTAATGGATTTTTCCAATGGGAAGAAATTAGCATTACCAAAAAAGAAGTATTATGATTTGGGTAAAATACCAGTCAAAGGATATAAGGTTCACTCTTACACAGGAACAGAAGCAGCAAAGAAAATGGTAGATACAGGACATTGGGGCCCTTGGGATTCCCAATCACCGAGATAAATTATGGCAACATTTCACATAGATGAACCGAGAGAAATCGGAAAGAAAAAGGATAGACTAACATCTAGAGAAAAGAATATGATAAATTTAATGACAAGTGAAGCAGTAAATGAAGCATGTTGGGTAGGATATAAACAAGTAGGTATGAAAGACAAAGGTGGACGTAAAGTTCCAAATTGTATAAAAGAAACTACTGAAATCTTTTATGAAGTAGATGGAAAAGGACACGGATATATATTAGAATATCTAAGATTGCCAGAAGATATCAATGAAGCAGAATATCAAGGAAGAAAAGTAAAACTCGGTAAACCAATGCAAGGCGATGTCAAAAAATTTAAAGTCTATGTTAAGAATCCAAAAGGAAATGTCGTAAAGGTAAACTTTGGCCACGGTGGAACATCAGTAAAGGGTAAAGCAATGAGAATCAGAAAATCAAATCCTGACGCTCGTAGAAGTTTTAGAGCAAGACACAATTGTGATTCACCAGGACCAAGACATAAAGCAAGATATTGGTCTTGTCGTAAGTGGTAAAAAAATGAATAAATTAACAGAATGGTTAGTTAAGCCATTTATCAATGAAGTAGAGTTGCCAATCAAGGTTGGTGATGTTGTATTGATGGGTAGGTTTAAAAACAAACGAGTAAAAGTTAAGTCAATCACTTACAATGAGAAAGGTGATTTACAAATCAATGGCAGACCTGCACTTAAATTCAGAATACAAAAATCAGATAAAAAGTTATTACCGACAAAAACCACAAACAAATCATCAGCAGAACCAGATTCAGATAGAAAAGGTGTTGATGATGAATATCCACATTACAAATTAAAAGAATCACCAGCAAAGTTTCAATCAGTTCATCTTAAATCAACATTTGATTCATTGTTCGGTAGTTGGTATTCAAATCACGTTCCACTAACCACTAAACTTATGCAAGGTATTCTCGGTAAAGAACGAGTAAGTGTATTTCACGTTGGTTCTGCTTATGCATCCAAAGATATAGCAAACGTTGGAAGAATCGTTGGTAAGAAAAGTGCACTATCCACATTTTCATCAGTAGACAAGGGTGAGAAACTCGCAAAAGGAAAAGGAATACAAACTCAAGGTGGTGTTATATATCAATTAGAAGGAAGTTTATTAGTTGCAAGCACAAGAGATATGCAAACTCATCCAGACAAAACAGGTCGTAGATGGGTTTCACCAACTTATTTAGCAGGAAAAGGTGCTGGTAGTAAAATGTTTAATGAATTGAAAAAATTTGTCGAAACAAATAAAAGAACCCGCCGAGATTTTGACTTCACAATGGGTGAATTTGATACGGAAATTAGCAATCAAAATGATGACTTAGATTATTCAGACCCTAAACGCATCGGGTTTGAAGAACGAAGAGCAATAGTTAAAAAAGAAGGGAATAGAATAAAACGAGAGTGGATTGTTAAGTATATTAATTTTTGTATGAAAATGATGAAAAAATATGCACCACAAATCAAACGACATATATTGAGTCAAAAAGACAAACCAGCAGAACACGGGTGGAACGAAATCATTGTAAATCAAATTAAAGTAAAAGATGTATTTGTATTAAGTAGAGAAAACTATCCATCAAATATAAAAGAGTTGGAAAAATTTGCAACAGGAAAAATCACTGTAGGTTCACCAGCACAATTTAGAAAATGGTTCAATGAACGAGGTGGTTTAATCAACGAAAGTTTCTTTGGATTAGGAGCAGGAGATGTTCCTTCACCGAGTAGAAAAGGTGTTGAGAAAATGAAAAAGAAAGGCAATACTTCAGTTCCTTATGGTAGTGGATATAAAAAAATTGATGAGAGAGCAACAAATGCATACTCACAAGGAAAACTACACAAAAACATTACAGGATTTAATCTTACTTATAAAGGAAGAAAATATAAAGAGATAGATTTTGAAGTAAAGAAAATAGATAACAAAAAAGATATGGTTACTTTGAGAATATTAAATCCAAAAAAATTGTTTGGAAAAGATTTACCAGTAGCATTTAAAACTATTCGTAGAGGCCCATTTATGAAAACCGATACGAGCAAAAAAGTAAACGAACAAGAAGAAGTTAAAAAGGTTGTAGCAATTTATCCAGGTAGATTTCAACCATTTGGCCCACACCACAAAAAAGTATACGATGCTTTATCAAAACAATTTGATGAGGTTTATATTACTACATCAGCAATACAACAAATGCCAAGACATCCACTCAATTTCAATGAAAAGAAAAAACATATGGTTAAAATGGGGATACCAAGTAGTCGTATCGTACGAGAGAAAAGTCCTTATGTAGCAATCAATGCAGTAAAGAAACTTTCAAAAGATACAGCGGTAGTTTATGCAGTTGGACAAAAAGACAGACAACGAATTCCAACAGGTAAAAAGAAGTCAGGTGGGTTAACTTACTTTCAAGACTTCAAGAAAAATTTAAAAAATTTAAAAGGACACGAAACACACGGATATATTTTTATAGCACCACACCAAAAAGTTAGTGGTATATCAAGTGGAACAGAAATTAGAAATCTATTAGGTAGTCCGAAAGTTGATGATAAGAAAAGGGAAAAAATATTCAAACAAACATTTGGATACTTTGATAAATCAACTTATGAAACAATGACTTCAAGATTTGGTAAGTTATTTGAATTTGTTCAACAACCAGAAGTAAAAAAGATTATAAAAGAAGTTAGTGGTTTTGGAACAAGTGTAAACGCAAGTGATATGTCAGATGAGGGTATGTATGATTTCTTTGGTTCATTGGATGACTACTTTAGAGTATCACCAGAACACGCAGAAATATTAGGTTGGGAAGTTATAGGATTTCCAATCAAAGATTCAATGGATATGGCATTTACGATTGAAGCAGATGACTATGAACAAGATAGAGCAAAAACCGTAACATACGGAAAGACTATAAATCAAACAAGAAAAAATACAGATAGTGTTGATAATCCATTTCCAAAATATAAAGAAAGAATGATACAGAATTTGAGTAGTTTGAATTGGGAAATCATTAAGTTCTTCGGAGAAGAAAGTGTATTGGGCGGATTTATAGAAGACAATGATTTAACACCTGAAAAAGAAACACCATTAGTAGATAAAGACGATATTAAAAAACTTGAAAAAGATTCGGAAAAGGGTATTGCACATATTAAGAATAAATTAAGTGAAAGTTTTGTAAAAGATGTGAAAAAAACTTTTTTAACTGAAGGTGGAGCATATGGACATATGAATCATCCATTTGATGATAATAATTTGCTCTTTTCAGACTTGAAGAACATAGTTATTATAGGTTTAGAAGGAAAGCTAAATCGAGAAGATAAGGTTTCTGAAAAACTTGACGGACAAAACCTAATGATAAGTTGGGTTAATGGAAAGTTAAAAGCAGCACGAAATAATGGACACATTAAAAATCGTGGTGCAAGTGCATTAGACGCTAAAGGAATGGCAAGTAAATTCGCTGGACGAGGACAAATCAAGAAAGCATTTTACGGAGCTATGGTAGATTTAGAAAAAGCAATAGGTTCGTTATCCAACGCACAACAAGAAAAGGTGTTCGGTAATGGAACTAAATGGATGAATTTAGAGGTTATATATCCACAGACAGCAAACATAATTGACTATGATGTTGCAGAAATAGTATTTCACGGAGCATTAGAATATAATGAAAGTGGCAAACCAATTGGACAAGCAAAAGATAGTGCAAGAATGTTACAAGGTATGATTAAACAAGTAAATCAAAATATACAGAAAACATTTAGAATTTCAAGACCTAATTTTTTAACTATTCCAAAATCCCAAAACTTCGGTAAATTAAAGAGTCAGTTTTTAGGACAGCTAAATAAATTACAAAAAAGATACAACTTAAAAGATAGTGATAGATTAGGTATGTATCACGAATCATTTTGGAAAGAATATGTATTCAACGCAGCAAAACAATTTAAGGTTAATTTGAAATCAGACCAATTTATTAAGTTGGTTAATCGTTGGGCATACTTTGATAAGACTTATAAAATACCACAAATAAGAAAAGACTTTAAATCAAAACCACAATTTTTAAATTGGATATTAGATACGGACAAAAAAAATCATATGAGTATCTGGAAAGAAAATATAAAACCATTTGAAATACTATTTTTTAAAGTGGGAGCAGAAATATTAAAAAACATACAAGGGTTTTTAGCAGTATCACCCGATAAAGCAACACAAAAAATTAGACAAGATGTTATCAGTGCGATGAACGATTTAAGAAAATCTGGTAATATAGAAAAATTACAAAAACTAAAAATACAAATAGAAAAATTAGAAGCTATCGGTGGATTAAATGCAATTGTCCCGAGTGAAGGCTTGGTTTTCAAATATAAAGGAAACCTATACAAATTCACAGGAGCATTTGCACCAATCAATCAAATACTCGGTAGTCTAAAATTTTAAGGAGTTATAATGGCAGGTAGGTCAAAAGAAGCAGAAAGAGAAAATAAAGCATTAAGTGCTATTTTAAAAGGACAAGATGTAGAAAAAAGGTCAATGGTTGGATATACACCTGAAGCAGAAAAAGACTTAGGTGGTGAAACGAGAAAATCAGAATTAACTGATATTATGTCAGAAGTTAGAATGCCCTGGTTTTGTCCAGATTGTAAAAAAACAATGAAGAAAAAACTTGACGATAAGTTTTGGAGATTGATGGGACATTGTTTTGATTGTCAAATAAAATTTGAAAATAACTTGAGAATGAAAGATTATTCTGAATATGAAAAATATTCAAGGGAAAAAGTTCTTAAAAACCAAAAAGCACAACTAAAAGACTTGGAACAAAGTATTGATGACTTTGAAAAAACAGGTGGTAAAAAGAGTTGGTATAATAATGTAGGTGTAAATACACCAATGTTAGAAGAAGACAAGTGGGAAATGGGTGAAAAAGAATTTGATAAGACAATTGAAGAAGCAAGAGATTTTATTAGAAGTAATAAAGACAAAGTAGAAGAAGCACAAAAACAACTAACGGGAGTAAAATGATGAAATTCATACAAATGATACTTAACTTATTCTTTGGTGGTAACCAAAAGAAAGAAGTCAAAGAACTTGATAAAGCAATCAAAGTTAAAGACAACGAAGTTAAAGAACTTGAAAAAGAAGTAAAAGTTCTTGAATCAAAGAAGAGAGTTAACAAAAAAGAAGTAGCAAAACTTAAAAGAAAAGTAACTACTACTAAAAAACAACTAGAAAAAGCATCAGAAGCAGTAAAAGAAGATAATGCTGATGACGCAGTAAAATTTTTGAAGAAGTTTTCTAAATAGTATATATTTATATATATGAGATATATTATATACATACTATTCGCAGGACTCTTGTTCGCACAAGATATCCAAGAACCTAAGACTTATTCTTTCACGGAAGACCAAGTATTAGGATTTACTAATACCATTAAAGAATTAGAACTAAAAGATAGCTTAAATGTATCGTTAGTTTCTGATTATGAGATAATGGTAAAGAGATTGGAATCAAATGCAGCAATAGATTCTATGTTAATAGAGAACAAAACCGTACAAATCAATCTACTTAAAGAACAGACTGACCTTTTAAATCAAAAAGTAAAACTTGTTAGACCTAAATGGTATGAAAACAAGTGGTTATACTTTACATTTGGAGTGATGGCTACTGCAGGTTCAGTTAAACTTGCAGGTCAGATAGTAGATTAATGGTACAACCGATAAAAGAAGTAATTAAATCGGAATATATAAAGTGTGCACAAGACCCAGCATACTTTATGAAGAAATATTGTTTAATTCAACACCCGATAAAAGGCAAGATACCTTTTGACTTGTATGAATTTCAAGAAAAGACCGTAAGTGAATTTCAAAAGGAACGATTTAATATTATTTTGAAAGCTCGTCAGTTGGGTATTTCAACATTATCAGCTGGATATAGTTTGTGGATGATGACATTTCAACAAGATAAGAATATCTTGGTTATCGCTACAAAACAAGAAGTAGCAAAAAACTTGGTAACGAAAGTTCGTGTTATGCACGCAAATCTACCGAGTTGGTTGAAACAAAGATGTGTGGAAGATAACAAATTGAATTTGAGATATCGTAATGGTTCTCAAATCAAGGCAGTATCATCAGGTCCAGAAGCCGCTCGTTCAGAAGCTCTATCATTATTGATATTGGACGAGGCAGCATTTATTGATAAGATTGATGATATATGGACAGCAGCACAATCTACCTTAACTACTGGTGGTCAATGTATTGCATTGTCAACACCAAATGGTGTGGGTAATTGGTTCCACAAAACTTGGGTAGAAGCTGAAGAAGGTAGAGGTATGTTCAACTTTGTCAAACTTCATTGGTCAGCTCATCCAGATAGAGAGCAAGATTGGAGAAATGAACAAGATGTTTTACTTGGGCCAGCAAGTGCGGCACAAGAGTGTGATTGTGACTTTTTAACTTCTGGTACTTCAGTAATTGACGCAACACTATTGGATAATTTAAGAACACGATGTGTTCAAGACCCAATGGAAAAACGAGGTGTTGATAGTAATTGTTGGGTTTGGGAACCACCAAACTACTCAAAAAGCTATGTAGTTAGTGCTGATGTAGGTAGAGGTGATAGTGCAGACTATTCTGCTTTCCACGTTATTGATGTGGATAACTTAGAACAAGTAGCAGAGTATAAAGGTAAAATAAATACCAAAGATTTTGGAAATATGTTGGTAAGTATAGCAACAGAATATAATGATGCGATACTTATTATAGAAAACAATAACATTGGTTGGGCAACCATCCAACAAGTAATAGATAGGGATTATCCTAATCTATTTTATACAAGTAAAGACTTACAATATGTTGACGTTCAACACCAAATGAACAATAGAATCAACAGACAAGAAAGAAATATGGTGGCGGGTTTTTCAACGACTTCTAAGACCAGACCACTAATTATTAGTAAGTTAGAAGAATTTTTTAGAGAAGAAAGTGTAGTGGTTCGTTCCAATCGTTTGATTGATGAATTATTGACTTTCGTCTATATAAATAATAGAGCAGAAGCTATGAGAGGATATAACGACGATTTAGTTATGTCTTTCGCTATTGCTTTATGGGTTCGTGATACAGCATTAAGATTACGAACTGAGGGAGTAGAGTTAACAAAAAAGACATTATCCAAAATGATGGATAATGAGGGTTTGTACACACCTAACGACAATCAAAATGATAGTTGGGAGTGGGAACCTGGAAAAGATAAAGACAAAGAGTCATTGGAATGGCTCTTATAAAGTGAGGTAAAAATGGCAGATACAACATTATTTGGAAGACTACAACGATTATTTAGTACAAATGTAATCGTAAGAAATGTAGGTGGTAAAAAATTAAAGATAGCCGACACAGACCAAATACAACATCAAGTCAAGAGTCATCTTGTCGACAGATATTCTAAATTACATACTAATTTAGATTTAGCAGGAACAGGATACTCGACCATACATCAGGTTATGGCAGCAAGGTTGGGATTATTTAAAGACTATGAATCAATGGATTCAGACCCAATCATATCAAGTGCATTGGATATATATTCCGATGAATCAACAATGAAATCCGAATACGGACAAGTTGTAAATATTAAGACAGACAACAACAATATTAAAGAAATTTTAAATAACTTATTTTATGATATTATGAACATCGAGTTCAACTTATGGCCGTGGGTTCGTAATATGGTAAAGTATGGTGATTTTTATTTATATTTAGACATTAGTGATAAATACGGAATTACAAATATAGTTCCTTTATCACCATATGAAGTTGTAAGAGCAGAAGGAGAAGACCCAGAGAATCCTTATTATACAAAGTTCTATTTAGAATCAATTGAGGGAGCACACCCGTATTTTGGTCAAAGAGCAGCAAATTCTAAAAATAAAATAGAATTTGAAAACTTCCAAATCGCTCACTTCAGATTAGCAAGTGATAGTAATTTCTTACCTTACGGTAAGTCAATGATTGAATCAACAAGAAAAGTTTGGAAACAATTAACTTTAATGGAAGACGCTATGTTAATTCATAGAATTATGAGAGCACCTTCTAAACGAGTATTTAAGATTGATATCGGAAATATTCCACCAGCAGAAGTTGACAATTATATGCAAAGAATCATCAACAAGATGAAGAAAACACCTATCGTAGACGAAGCAACAGGTGAATATAATTTAAAATACAATATGCAAAATCTAACAGAAGATTTCTTTATGCCAGTTCGTGGTGGAGATAATGGAACAGAAATTTCTGAGTTGGGTGGTATTGATTATGATTCAACAGAAGATATTGAATATTTAAAAAATAAATTATTAGCATCACTAAGAATTCCAAAAGCATTCTTAGGTTTTGATGAAAATATGGGTGGTAAAGCAACACTTGCAGCAGAAGATGTAAGATTTGCCAGAACCATTGAAAGAATACAACGAATTATTATATCAGAACTGACAAAAATATCAGTCGTTCACTTATATTCACAAGGATATACAGATGAAGACTTAGTTAACTTTGAATTAGAGTTAGCAAGTCCTTCAACAATGTATGAACAAGAGAAAGTTGAACTATGGGGACAGAAAGTTTCCTTAGCTCGTGATATGATACAAGATAAGATTTTACCTACTGATTGGGTTTACGATAATGTGTTTAAGTTTTCTGCAGAAGAAAAGGTAGAAATACAGAAACAAATTATTGATGACCAAAAAGAGAAGTTCAGACACTCACAAATTGAAATGGAAGGTAATGACCCAATGGAAACTGGTGACGCAATTGGAACACCAAGTGATATGGCAGCAGTTGGAGTATCAGCAGATGATACCCAAACACCACCTGATACCATAGCGGGTTCAATATTTGACCCATTTCCTACCGGAGAAGATGACCGACCAGAAGACCAACAAGGTGGACGACCACAGGAAATGAATAAATACGGAAAAGATAGTGGAGCAAGAGGACGAGACCCGTTAGGGAAACAAACCAAGAACAGAAGACCACTTGCATTAGCACACTATGACGCATTGAAAAAAACAATGGGTAAAAAGTCAAAGGATATAATTAACGAAACCAAAAAAGTAGATGAAATGGAACAAGAATATAATGAATATAAAAAGGAAAATAGTGTAGATTAAATACACATTTCTTGATAGTTTTATATTTATTATTACAATTAGAAGAAATACTTTGGAGCTCAAATGTCTTTATATGTTAAACACAATAAAATAAAGAATACAGCAATTCTTTATGAACTTTTATCTCGTCAAATTACAGTTGACGTGTTAAATGACACAAAAAGCCCTAAGTCAGTAGCATTATTTAAAGAATTCTTTAATAAAAATACTGAATTAGGGAAAGAATATGAATTGTATTCAATTCTATTAGAAAAAAAATACAAAAGCGATTCACACGCATCTCAATTAGTCGAGGCGGTGGTGAAAAGTCGTAGAAAATTGTCTAATCGTAGATTAAACAATGAAAAATACAACTTAATCAAAACCATAAAAGAAAATTACGATATAAAAGAGTTTTTCAATACTCGTTTACCTAATTTTAAAATTATGGCATCGGTTTATAAATTATTTGGAACGGAAACAGGTAAAGAAGACTTTGGACCAGTCCAAAAGACAGATTCAGCCATTACCATAACTGAACATATTGTTCAGTCTAACAAAAAAATTAAAAAATCCAATCAAGTTGTTGAGAATTACTCTGAACAAGATAAAGATTTGAGATTATTAAGTTATTCCTTGTTGGTTGATAAATTTAACAAGAAATATAAATCTTTAAATGAAAGTCAAAGAAACTTATTGAAACAATATATCAATAATGTATCTAATACAAATTCATTAAAAGAATTCATAGACAATGAAGTAGTAAAAATCAAAAAAGCTCTAAAGAAATTACTTCCAAAGGTCAATGATGAAATTACACAAATAAAATTAGCAGAAGCTATTGAACATACTGATAGTGCTACTAAGGGAAAAGTCGTGCGAGATAAGCACGTGGTTGCTTTAATGAGATATTATGAACTAATTAAGGAAATTAAAAGTGTCCAAAGCACAGAAAATAGCTAAATTAAAAGAAATCATACGAGAACTAATTAAGAATAATCTCGAAGAAGTTTCTACAACCGCTTCAGCCGGAGCAGCAAGTCCAAGTGGAACTGGTATTTATTATGATACCCCACTGGCATTTTCAGGCAAATCTAAAAAATCTAAAAAGAAAAAGAAAAAGATAACTCACGCTGCAGGTATGAAGCCAGTAAAAGAATCAGTAATTAACGAATATGTTAGTGTAGATAATTTTAACAAAGACTTCAATATGGCTATGGACTTAGTTATTAAACAGGCCAATAATTTAAAAGGCCCATTAGGAAAGCATCCAATTAAAAGAAATGTCAATAAATTAAAAGCAGTTCAAAATCTATTCAAAAAATTTGTAGCACCAGCTTTAGTAAAAGCAGATAGAGATATATCAAAGGGTTTTGATTTAACGAGAATAAAAAAAGATTTAGCAGACGGAAAATTTAAATCAGTTCTTGAATATCAAATAATGAATAGAATTGGTGGTCGTGGTTATGATAGTAATGAATTTTTTGGAATAGATGACAAAGTCAAAAAATTATTAGATAGAATTTTTGGTGAATTAAGAAAATTGGTAAACATTATGGACAAAGCACAATTAGAGTCCGTAAATGAAGCATCTACATTAACCTTAAGAGGTAAAAATGGTAAAATGGTTGATGTTCCAAGAAAATTCGCCAGTATAATTAGTGGAATTGATAGAGGAATGTCAAAATTTAATCCACGAGGAGTTATGTTTGGGCATAGAAAGTATCATAAATTAAAACCAAATGATGAATATAGTGGTTCAATTGTTTTAAAAAATCCTTTATCTAAAAAAGATATTGATGATGTTATGAAACAACTTAAAAGAATAGGTAGTTCTTTAGGATTTAAATTTGAAAAGATAACATTCAATCCAGATAGAAATGAACCATTTATAGAATTTAGAGTAAAACCAGAACAATTTAACGAATCAGTAAATGAAGTTACTGATAAAGAAATCAACGCAATGAAAAAAGTCTTAAAAGATATGGAAAATCTCAGAAAATCTTTCACAAAAGCTACTACCATAGGTGATAAAGAACTTAAAAGAAAATGGTATAATCAACATTACGAAAAAATTATTACAGCCCATAAAGGAATACTAGTAATGCTTCATAATATGAGAAACAAACAACTGATGGGTGAAGGTATACTAAATGAACTTACTGATAGTCAATGGAGAGATGCGAATTCTTCTTTTGTAGGAAATAAATACTTTCCAACAATGTTAAAAGCTGCCAAGAAAATAATTCAAGATAAAGATGAAAAAAAATTAGAAGAATTTATTGGAGCAAATTATAGATACTTCAAGAATATGAGTAAAAACTTTAAGTTTAGACTTAAAGAAGGTCGTTATCACGATTGGAGAAACGACGAGTCAATGACACCGAAACAAAAAATTGGTATATCGGTTAGAGAAGTTCGTGACGCATTGACCGAATTAGACAAAAGAATTAAAATGAATTTACAATTAAAGACAGAATTAAATATGGACGGAAGTGCATATTGGAAAAACACACACAAAGCATTAACTAAAATTTCAGAAAGATTAGTTAAATTAGCAGGTAAAGTAGGAAATTTAAAGTAATGAAACAAGTAATAGTAGATTATATACCATTTAATATAACACCGCAACAGATTACTGAGGCGATGAAAGAAAACAACGGAAAGTTAGTCGTTAAAGGTGTATTACAAAGAGCAGAAGCAAAAAATCAAAACGGAAGAGTATATCCAAGAAATATTTTGGTTCGTGAGTCAAAAAAATATAATGACAATTTTGTAAAACAAAATAGAGCACTCGGAGAACTTGACCACCCAGATTCATCAGTTGTTAATTTAGCAAATGTATCTCACAACATTACAGAAATGCACTTTGAGGGTGATAACTTAGTTGGAACCGTAGAATTATTAACTACACCAAGTGGTAATATATTGAAAGAATTGTTTAAGAATGGAATTAAATTAGGTATTAGTTCAAGGGGATTGGGTAGTGTTGAACAAGTTAGAGAAGCAAATGGTGATAGTATAACTAAAGTCGGAGATGACTTTGAGTTAATTGCATTTGATTTTGTATCAAATCCATCTACACACGGAGCATTTTTATATCCGATGAATGAATCGGTTGACAGACAACAAGGTAGAACTTGTGGTGATTATTGTAAAGCAGAAGATATAATCAATCATATCATCAGAGGTGAGTAGTGCCAGCATTAAGTAAAAAGCAACAAAAATTTATGGGGATTGTTAGGTCAATCCAAAAAGGTGAACAACCTGCGTCAAAGTTTAACAAAGACGCACAAGATGTAGCCAAAGATATGAAGAAGGCAGATGTGAAAAAGTTCGCATCAACTAAACACAAGGGACTACCAATGAAGAAAGAGATGTTCAACAAAATCAATAAAATGATTAAGCAAGAACTCAAAGAATACACTTATGGTGTAGGTGATGTCGTAAAAGATGTTAATCCAAGTTGCCCACATTATGGCGCTGAGGGAGAAGTTAAATCCGTAAGTCCAAGAAGTGTTGTGTTTATCGTTACGAATAAAGGAGATAACTTTATTCCAGGTCAAGAATTAGAAAAAACTCACGACCAAATGAAAAAAATGAACGAGTCAGTAGTTAAAAAGGGTGTAACAGACATCAAAGATATACCTAATGTAAAAAGTCTTGTAAATCAAAAAAAAGTAACTTATCGTGGATTGGGTGTTGGTAAACTTAAACAAGATTTTTATAAAATTGCAAAAACAAATGGATATCGTATAGTAGTTAATGGAAAAGAATATTACATTACTGATAAAGATTTCAAAAAATTAGGTGGTATTAAAAAAATGAACTTTGGAGCTCCACACAGAAACGAAGCATTATCATCAAAGGCAAAACCATTAGCAAAAGGTTTAAGTAAAAAACAAAAAGATACACTTGAAATGATAATTGATATGCAAGGACTTGACCAAGTATTAATAGATTTTAAAAATGATAAAAAAGCATTTATGCAAGCAATCAAAGATATGAGTGAGGGATTTTCATCAGCAGCTCAAAGACGAGCAGCATTTGCAAGTGGATACGAAGCCAAAGGAAAGAAAAAGAAAAAAGAAGGTATCAATGAAAACAAAGTATATAAGGTAGGTGATACCATTAGTTTACTTTCTTTTGATAGAAGACATAGAGGTAAAGCAAAAGTAAAAGGTGTTACTAAATCAAGAGCTAACAAATTTGGTATAAAAAATCATTACATTACAAACAAAGGAACATTTACTGATATGGAAGTTGAGGGAACAGAAGCATACAAATTAAGATTTAAAGGTAATACTGAAAAACAAGTTACAAAAGCTATGCAATCACCATATGAAGTAGTATTACCCGAAGCAATAAATGAAAAAAAGAAAATGTTTCCACCATTGAAAATGACACCAAAACAAGCAAAAGAATATAAAAGATTTATAGGATATGCAAAAATGGGAATAGAGTATCAAATAGATATGTCTTTGTTTGAGTCAGTAAATGAAGACGGCCATACAGATGTCGCATCAGCAAAAAGAAAAGCAATGTTAGTCGTTGATGACGCAAACAAATTATTAAACAAATTAAACGGAATGAACAAAGAAGATTCATTACCGAGTTGGTTAAGTGATAAGATTACTTTATCGGCAGATTATTTAGCAAAAGCAACAGATTACTTGACTAATCCAGTTGAATCAATTGAAGAAGAAGAAATTCCGGCAGATGTTAAAAAGATAGCAAAAGAATTAGATAAAGCAGTAAAAATGCACCAAAGTCAAGCAAAAAGACTTAGAAAAGCAGGTCTTGCTGAATCAAAAGAATCAGTAGATGAAGCCATTACTGGTGGAGATAGAAAAGTATTAATGGTAATCGGTAGAGAAATAAAAGATAATATCTTAAAAAAACACCCAAATGTTAAAGGGCAACAATTAATGAAAGTAATTTCAAGTGTATTTATGTCTATGAGATTTACACCAGATAATATAAATTATAAAAACTTTAAAAAATACTTTCCAAAAAAATACAACGACAAGTTACTGAAAAGATTAGGTGATAAATTACACGGTGAAAATGATTCAGTTAGACAAACATTTTTTAAACAACTTGTTGGTGAATCAATAAATGAAATGTCATCATCACAAGGTAAAGAAGTATTAACACAATTAGGTGGTAATAAATTTATCGCAATGACTGGTGCAAAAAACTTCGGAACTGATAGAAAGGGTGGACTCACATTTAAAATCGGTAGAAATTCAAAAAGTGTATCGCATGTTAGGGTTAGATTAACATCTATGGACTTATACGATATGGAATTTTTACAAGTAAGAGCAGGTAAAATAAAAATTAAATCAAAAGAAAAAGGAGTTTATGCCGACCAATTAGGTAAAATGTTCAAAAAGAACACAGGTATGAACGTAAGATTATAGGAAATCATAATGG